>Ga0209417_1000116_pt1 | contig 216993 bp, 226 predicted proteins | sample RifGroF2_FD_184002 | JGI IMG/M metagenome (GOLD analysis project Ga0209417, IMG submission 184002) | Groundwater microbial communities from Rifle, Colorado, USA - Groundwater F2 (SPAdes) (version 2) | ecosystem: Environmental > Aquatic > Deep subsurface > Groundwater | place: Rifle, Colorado... | reverse complement strand
CCGCTTTATTTATTATGGAGCTTTGCTTCGATTCTAATCATCAGTTCCGTGTCTGCTTGGTCATATGGCAACCAACCGATGTCGCTTTGGATACAATTGCTTTTTGGTCAAGCTGATTATCAGTTATATTTTTTACCAGTACTTTTTCAGCTTTATGCTCTTTTCCCTTTGCTTTGGCTGCTTCGAAAAAAACCAAAACTACTTTTATTTCTCACGCTATTAATCCAAGTCACTCTTTATATCACTTTCGCCGCTACAAGCAGTAAAAGCGATCGCTTTCAATATACCTTATCACTGTCATGGATTGGTTATTTTGCTTTTGGCATTTATTTAAAATTAAAAACTTTGCCAAAATTATTAGTCAAACTCGCTCCAGTTCTCAGTGCTTTAGTTTTTGGCGCGATAGTTTTTATCTGTCTAAAGCAAATCAATAATGGTATCGATCCGCTGCCAGTTTTAAAATTTACTAAATTGTCAATTATTTTATTCGGCTTATCTTTTTGTCTAAGTTTAGTGACTATAAAATTACCTGCCAATAAACTTTTACTTTGGTTAGGCAAAAATTCCTACATCATTTTTTTATCCCATACAATTTTAATGAGAATTATTTATGCAATGATAACCAAACAATTAAGCACAACTGTTCTTTTCGGCGTTATTACCCTTTGGGGACTCACCTTATTTTTGAGTCTTTTTCTCTTGGATAAACAAAAAACAAAATCTGTTATTAAAAGCTAATCTTTGGTACAATCAGACCCTGTTAGTTTAAAAAGGAGGGATCGCATAGTGGCCTAGTGCAGCGGTTTACTAAACCGCCATAGCGCAAGCTATCCAGGGTTCGAATCCCTGTCCCTCCGCCGTCAAGCGAGATCGATATAGCAAATACTCTGTTTGCCTAGCAAGCACTCTTTAGGGGTGTGTGACTAGTCCTCGAAGAGGGCGAATCCCACTAAGTTTACAAAGCAAACCTAAGCAATACTCACAGCGTACTGTTCCCACACTTCTGCAGTGCTACAATATTCTTCATGCAAGATATCTACTTACAAATCTGGCAACTCTCTAAACCCTACTACCAAAAAGGTCGTCCCATGGATATTAAACATATCGAGTGGTTTATGCAAAAGGTTGATGAGGTCTGTGCACAAGAATCTCTAGATAAAACCTTGCTGATGCCCCTCGCAATCTTACATGACATAGGCTACTCAACTTTAGCCGATATAGCAGAAGTCAATTACTACGATAAAGATATTAGAAAAGCACACATGAAAACTGGGGCGAAGCTTGCGAAAAAAATTCTGGATTCAATTAATTATCCTAAAAATAAATCTAAACAAATTATTAAATATATTTCAGTTCACGATGACTGGGCTTTTGGCAAAATTGATATTTATTTAAATGATAAAGTTCTTGGAACTTTTAAAGATTTAGATTACCTATGGATTTATACTCAGGAAGGTTGTCGAGCTATACAAAAAGTTTTAAAGAAAAATAATAAAGAAATGCTAGAACACCTTAAACAAGAAGTTTCACCTATTTTTGGCAAGAAACCTTTTTCGACTTCTTTCGCCAAAAAACTACGTGAAAAATATCTTACAGACAGAGAGCAAGATATGCATCCCCTCATCAAAACCCTCCAAAATCAATTAAAACAAAATGCTGACCCTAAAACTCAAGCATCTAGTCAAAGATTTTTCAAAGAAGCAGTTGAGCTTTATGGTGTCAAAACCGCTACTGTTGCCAAAATTGCTAAAGAAACTTTCAAAGAAATCAAAGATGAAAGCAAAGAAAAAATATTTTCTTTATGTGAAAAACTTTGGCAATCTGGTTATATGGAAGAAACTTTCATCGCCTGTAATTGGTCTTATAATGTTTGGAAACAATACGAAGCAAAAGACTTTACTATTTTTGAAAACTGGGTCGAGAAATATATTAACAACTGGGCGTCTTGCGATACTTTTTGCAATCACACAATTGGTAAATTCATAGAAACTTTCCCAGAATACCTAACTGAATTAAAAAAATGGACCAAATCTAAAAATAGATGGGTCAAAAGAGCTAGTGCTGTCTCACTCATCATTCCTGCTAGAAATGGCAAATTCCTCAAAGACATTTTTGAAATTGCGGACAGCCTGTTACTTGATTCAGATGATATGGTGCAAAAAGGCTATGGTTGGATGCTCAAAGCAGCTAGCCAAGCTCATCAACAAGAAGTTTTCAATTACGTCATGAAAAACAAAGCAGTGATGCCTAGAACTTCCTTACGTTATGCCATTGAAAAAATGCCATTGGAATTAAAGAAAAAAGCGATGGCAAAATAAATCAACTATTTATATTTCCACAGCCTCCAGAGCTTTTCTCACATTTAAATTGTGGGCAAAAACATCATATTCCAAAGCCAAGATTTCTGCCTTGCTCATCCACACAGTACCAAAAATATCTTCTAGTTTCGCGGGGTTTTTGTCTATATCTATCATCTGTTCACCAAGCAATTTGCATTGATAACCCATACAAATAATGTGTACGCTAAAATTTGGATCTTCAAAACTTGGAATGACAAAATCCCAATTGCCAACCGACTTGCCTATCTCAATTTTAAGTCCAACTTCTTCCATTACTTCACGATGGAGAGCATCGTGTAAATTTTCACCTGGATCAATCCCTCCACCTGGTAAGTCATAAATAATTGTTTCTTTGCCAAAGCGCTTCACTTTTTCTTTGACCACTAAAATTTTCCCATCACGAACAATAAATGCCTTTATTCCAGGACGAATAAATTTAACTGGCAAGCTTGAAGTTGGTGAAAAATTATTCGCCATCTAATCCATAATCTTTCATCATTTGCTCAAGTTCTGCTTGGGAAGGCATCTCGCCACTTTCTACTTCACTGCTGTCAGGAGCATCAAACATGGGCATTTCCTTAATTGGAGCTGGTTTGTTAATTTGTACCGCTTCATATTTATATTCCATTACATTGGATCCACCCTCAAAGCTAAATTCCATTCTGCGAGCCAAGTGCTCCTTAGTGTCAATCCAAACATAGCTAGTGCTACCATCTTCGCCCATAGTATCAATGATTTCATACTTATCGCAGGTCAAATTTCCGCAAGCCTCACTACCCACTTTTTTAATTTGCATGTCCAAATTATCTTCATTATAAGTAGCTTGAATTTCTACTAAACTTTCTTTAGGATCGCTAAAATTGCCCTCAGCGTCACCCACCTGGTACCAACTGTTGTCTTCTAAGTCTTCGAAATAAGTGACTCCACCAAAAGAAATCATGCTTGACTCCAGCTGACCATCTTTATAGCTATTCACTTCCATATCACTACCACTGGTTTTCATTTCACTAGTACTGGTTCCATATTCACCTAAATTAGCTACGGTACTAATGACGACACCCTTTTCCATCGCTTGAGCCTGAGCAACAAAGTAAGCACAAACGTCTTTATCGTATTTACAGTTGGCCAACATTTCATTGACTACAGCTTTTTCAGCCGCTTTCTCTGCCAACTGCGGATTATTTTTTTGACTAAAAAAATAAACAGCTGCTCCAGCAATAATAATTAATAAGAGGAAAAGTGGAAATTTTTTCTTCATAAAGTAAATATATCACAATGGATAAATTTTAAAAACTAAACAATTTTTTCCCAAGAAAATTCTTCCCTACCAAAGTGACCATAGGCAGCAGTCTTAGCAAAAACTGGCTTTCGTAAATCAAGTTTTTTAATAATATTTTTGACTGACATGTCTAATAAACTTAGAGCATATTCTTTGATTTCTTGTTCACTAACTTTACCAGTACTAAATGTTTCAACATTAAAAGAAACTGGTTGAGCCTGACCAATAACATAACCCACTCTTAGCTCGCAACGACTAGCCAAACCATGAGCAACAATATTTTTGGCCAAAAAGCGACAGGCATAAGCAGCACTGCGATCAACTTTGCTAGGATCTTTCCCAGAAAAACAGCCTCCGCCATGACGACCCATGCCACCATAAGTGTCAACGATAATTTTACGACCAGTCACTCCTGTATCTGAGGCTGGCCCACCAATCTCCCAAGCACCAGTACCATTGATAATTAATTTAATGTCATCTTTAATCAAAACTTGCTTTGGTAAATACTTTTTAACTGCAGGCACAATAATTTTTTCCCAAAGATCATTGTCTAATTGCTTTTTGCTAATTTTTGGATCGTAAGGCACTGCCATAATGATGGTAGAAACTTTTTGAGGCTGACCTTTTTTATCATAATCAATGACGACTTGTGCCTTGCCATCTGGTCTAAGATAAGAAATTAAGTTAGTTTCTCTTGCTTTGTCTAAACTACGCATTAACTGATGAGCCATCATAATCGGCATCGGCATTAATTCTGGAGTCTCATTGCAAGCATAACCAAACATAATTCCCTGATCTCCTGCTCCACCATCATCCACGCCAACGGCAATATCTGGAGACTGCTCATGAATATAAACTTCAATATCTGATTGATCAGAAAATCCCCAATCAGGATTAACATAACCCAATCTTTTAATAGTTTGACGAGCAATCTTGGCAAAATCAATTTGAGTGGAACAAGTCACCTCACCAGCCAAAACAACTTTATTGGTGGTTACTAAAGTTTCCACTGCTACACGACTTTTTGGATCAGCTGCTAAACAAGCATCAATAATACTGTCAGAGATTTGATCACAAATCTTGTCTGGATGACCAGCGGCTACTGATTCCGAAGTAAATTGATCAAACATATTTTTTCCTTCTAAAAACGATTAACTTAAATTAATAATTGTGGGGAGAAATAAAAAAACACTCCGCAAAGAGTGTTTGAATTTTCTCAAACGAGCGAATCTCCCTCTTGCGAGCTAGATTTAGCACCGCGTCTTTCATGAAAGATCGGTTGCTGAATGGGTCAAAAGGCTAGTTCCTTCACCATTTCTCTTGATTTGATTTGTTAATCTATGAGAGATTGTAACAAGAAAATGTTAGAATGTCAGCTAATGAAAAAAATCTTGGTAATTCTTGGGCATCCCTCTCTTGAGAGCTTTAACGGCGCCATATTTAAGCACTATATAAAAAGTGCTCGTATTGCTGGACATCAAGTTCGCACCCTAGAACTGGGGGAATTGAACTTCGATGTAGTTTTTCGCAATCCACACGATCGCAATGTCGAACTAGAACCAGATTTGAAGAAAGCTCAGAAAGACATCTCGTGGGCAGAACATTTGGTATTTATTTATCCAATTTGGTGGGGAAATGTTCCTGCTTTGCTCAAAGGCTTTATTGATCGGGTTTTTCTTTCTGGATTTTCTCATCACTATCTATCCGGCAGTAGACATGAAAAATTGCTCAGTGGTCGCAGCGCACACTTGATTATAACCATGGATGGACCTACTATTTTTGAAAGTATTTATCTTTGTGGCTCAGCCACCACTAGAGTAATGAAACAAGCAACACTAGAGTTTTGTGGAATCAAGCCAGTTAAGATCACTCGCATTGGTCAGCTACGTAAAAAAGATAAAGCCGCAAGAGAAAAGATTTTAGAAAAGATTACAGAGCTTGCAGGCCAGGCTTTTTGATTCAACTCTATCTAATTTAGGCAAATAAGCTATAATACTCCACAGTATTAATTGTCTTGGATATTTAGTCCAAGAAAGAAGAGTCCATATTTATGTCAGATCAAAATGACACCATGGAAAACAAGAAAAAAATCTTCGTGGGTAACTTGCCTTTCAGCATGACCCAAGATGGTTTACAAGAACTGTTTTCCGAATTTGGCGAAATTACCCAAATCAGTTTAATCACTGATAGAATGACCGGCCGTTCTAAGGGTTTCGCTTTTGTAGAATTTGCCGAAGAATCCGCTGCTGATGCTGCCACTAAAAAGCAAATCGCAGTAGAAGGAAGAGAGTTGGTTATTAACATCGCTCGACCTCGTGAGCCAAGAAATGATAGTTTCCCTCGTAGAGATAACAATCGTTCTTTTGGTAACAGCAGACCACAAAATAGAGATCGTAGATATTAATCTTTTAGATCAAAATTTGAAAACGCCAGGTGAAAACCTGGCGTTTCTGTTTTAAAATAGAAACTTATATGTTAAATCCTGAATATAAAAATCAAAATCCAAATTCCTGGCAAGGTAACAACTGGAATGAAGAAAGTCGTACAAAAGCAAAAGAAATAAACTTTGAAATTAAAAGAGGTTTAATTGGCGTCCCCTCAATTGATAAAAGCAATAAATTAAATAGGAAAATCAATGCTGACCCATTAACCGGCGTCATGAATAGAGCTTACTTTGAATCTTTCAAAAAAAGCAGATTTAATCCTGAAACTGACCATAATAAGATTGGTCTCATTTTCATTGATCTAAATGGACTTAAAAAAATCAACGATCAATACACTCACAGAATTGGAGATCAGACAATTAAAAACATTATTGGCTATCTAGAATCTAAGTTTAGAGATGGTGATGAAATTTGTAGAATTGGCGGAGATGAATTCGTTATAATTTGTCACAATAATAACAATGATGAGAATTTTGAAGAAAATTTGAAGAAAAAAATAGTAAAAATTATGGCAGAAAAACCTAAAAATAAAGATGAAAGAACAGAGATTAGTTTTGCGTATGGGGTGGCTGTTTATGAAAAAAAAGATGGAAATTTGGAAAATACCAAAGATAGAGCTGATAAATTAATGTACAAGCACAAAAAAGAAATGAAAAGAAATTTGCTCGTATAGAAATATTCTCTAGCAAATAATTCCAGAACTTTTCTGATATAATTTGACAGTTCTTTGAAATACTTCACAAAAGGAGATGTCGCATAGCGGTCAATTGCACACGCTTGGAAAGCGTGAGCCTCACGGCTTCGCAGGTTCGAATCCTGTCATCTCCGCATTGGCAAACAATCTAGCGAAGCTAAAGTGATTGACAATGTGAAAGAAGAAAAAGATTATTCTAAATCCTGACGGAGAGAACGCAATCGAGCAAAGCGCGACAAGTTCCCGCCTAATGCCCGCAGGGCGAGTCATCTCCGCACAGTCAAGCAAGCACGCTTTAAAAAAGCTTTATTCCCCTCACTCATTTTTTATGTTACCATCAAGTCCTATGTCTATTATCGATCAAATCGTCACCTGGCTTGAACACTTATCACAAACCATCAATTTACAACTCTTTGTAGTAATTGGTTCATTTTTGGAAGAAATTATTGCTCCTATTCCTTCACCTTTTGTCATGACTACCACCGCTGCTTTAGCTCAAGCCCAAAATTATGTTTTCTTACAATTGGCTGTAATTGTGCTCGTCGCTTCTTTAGCTAAAACAGTCTCTAGTTTCTTAATTTACCTGGCTGCCGACAAATTAGAAGACGTGGTGGTTGGAAAACTAGGTAAATACATTGGCGTTAGTCACAAACTAATTGAACAAATTGGTGGATTCTTAACTGGTACTTGGGTAGATGATTTTCTGATGGTTTTGGCTAGAGCTCTACCATTTATTCCTACTAGTCTTGTTTCTGTGGGAGCTGGAGTGATTAAATACAGTAAAAAATCTTTCATCATCACCACTTTTCTTGGAGTGATAATTAGAAACTCTTTCTATCTATGGGTGGGATACGTGGGCATCACACAACTTGAAAATATTTGGCAAGAAGTTAAAGATAACCCTCTTTTTATGACTATATTGATCGTTGCTTGTTTATTAGTGCTATATTCTTTACTTAAAATAAAAGATCATTTATTTGAAAAATTTTTGAGTCTAAAAAAAGAAAAAGCAAAAAAGTAGAAGAGAGCGCACCTTACCCTCTCTCAATATGCGCCACTCCCTCACCCTGTGCTGAATTTGAGGCCACTACGAATTGAGCTTTAGCTTGAAACTCTTTAATATTCTTCGCTCCGATATATGACATGGCACTGCGTAATCCGCCGACTAAATCATTAATAATCCATTCTGCTGAGCCTTTATATGGCACCATTGCCGTAATACCCTCAGCACTGCGGAATTCTCCAAGCTTTGAACCATTATCTTTCATGTAATCTTCAGAGGCTTGACCACGAGCTTTTTTTACTCCACCTACAACTTCGCCAGGAGCTTCCTCGGTTCCTGCCAACATTGAACCAATCATAATCACTCTAGCTCCAGCGGCAATAGCTTTAGCAAAATCTGCTGGCTTACGAATACCCCCATCAGCAATAATTTCCAAACCTGAAGAAACAGTTTCAAAAACTGCAGATAATTGTGGAAAACCAACTCCAGCTACTAAGCGAGTAATACACATTCCACCACCACCTACACCAACTCTAGCAATTTTTAAACCCGCTTCTTTATAAGTCATCACTTGATCAAAACTAACAATATTGCCAGCAATGACAGTTATTTTTAATTTTTCTTGAATCTCTCTAGCAGTTTCCACAACGTTTTGCATTCCACCATGAGCTACATCTATCAACAATGCTTTAGCTCCCAATTTCTTAAAAGCCGTGGCATCTGCCAAAGCATTTTTAAGACCAATTGAATAAACCGCGTCGATCTTATCTTTTTGTAAACGCTTGCAAGCTGCCAAAGCTTCATCAATAAAAACTCTTGGCATAAAAGTTAGACCACCGAGTCGTTGCATTAAACGCGCCATTTCTTCACCACTGACCGTATCCATCGGAGCGGTAACAATTGGTTTTCTTAAAGAAAATGGACCAAATTCAACAGAGATATCGGTCTCCTTTCTAGAATCTATTGCTGTTTTAGCCTGAGGAACTAAAAGTACATCATCATAAGTGAGGCTGGCTGGCTGAACATTACTGAGATTTGGCCATTCTTCCGTTTTACCAAGGTATTTATAAAAGGTTGTAGACATCACACGCCTTTCTTTATTTTAAATAATTTTTCAATTACAAAAACATTATGAGGCAATTAGCAAATAACTCCACCACCTAAAACCAAATCTCCTTGGTAGAAAACTACTGATTGACCGGCTGTGACCGCTCTTTGTGGCTGATCAAAAACTACTTCAACTTCATTCAATCCTTGTGGAAAAATTCGAGCAGGAACTTCTCTAGCTCCATATCTAATTTTGACCTTCGCCAGAATTTCTTTTTCTAATTTATCAAAAGGAATAAAATTAAGTTTTTTAGCAATCAAACTTTTAGATAGAATATCTTCTTCATCGCCTAGAACTATTTCATTTTTAGTAGCATCTATTTTTGAAATAAAAATTGGCTTGCCAGTGGCAATACCCAAACCCTTACGCTGACCAATCGTATAGTTATAGATGCCACGATGTTTACCAAGAATATTTCCTGATTTGTCCACAAAATTCCCTTCTTGAACTTTAACACCAGTTTCTTTTTCAATAAAGGATGAATAATTTTGATTAGTCACAAAACAGATATCTTGACTATCTGATTTATTAGCTACTGCTAAATCAAGATCGGTAGCCATTTTTCTAACTTCAGTTTTTTCATAATTAGCTAAAGGAAAAAGAATGTGAGCTAATTGTTTTTGAGTTAAATGATAAAGCGGATAAGTTTGATCTTTGTTTTGACTGCTAGATTTTTTTAGTAAATAGCGATCATTTTCTTTGACAATTTTGGCGTAATGACCAGTAGCAACAAAATCAGCTCCAATAGATAGAGCATAGTCAAGCAACTCGCCAAATTTAATTTCATGATTACAAGCAATACATGGATTGGGAGTTTTACCAATTAAATATTCATCGGTAAAATATTTAATAATTTTCTCTTTGAAGATTTTTCTAAAATCTAAAACTCGGTGTTCAATGTTTAATTTTTTGGCCACTGTTTGAGCATCGGCAATTGCTAACTCCTGATCATTCTCCCAAATTTGCATCGTCACGCCCAAAACTTCATAACCTTGCTTTGTGAGTAAAGCTGCTGCCACTGAGCTATCCACTCCACCACTCATTCCTAATACAACTTTTAGTTTCATAGATTTTTCTTTGTTTTTTTATTTAGTTCTTGAATGAGTTCTTCGATTTCCTCAGTTTCTAAGCCGTGCATCTGTGCTCCTGCCTCTAAAGTGTCATAGCCAGCCGCAAAACAATTGCCACAATATAAACCATATTCATATAGAACATCATTTAGCTCTGGATTTTCTCCAATTAACTCAGCAATGTTGCTGTTTTTGTCAATCTTTTTTGTCATATTTTTTCAAAGCCTCTTGTAGAGCTTTGAGGGTTAGCGTGGCGCAAGCCACGCGACTAGTACTTAAATTCAAATTAATTAATTCTAGCAATTTTTTTTGGTCAATTTTTTTTGCTTCCTCAATAGTTTTACCAATAATTTCTTCTATTAAAAACTCAGCTCCAATAATACTCACGAAGCAAAGACTGCCCTCAAATTTAGCATCTTCAATAATATTATTTTTAATCTTTATAGACAGATGAAGCTTGTCGCCACAAAAAGCATTTTGTTTTTCTAAAACCACAGAAGGATTATTAAGGTTGCCATGATGACTTGGATCCTTATAAATCTCCATTAGTTCACTGCGATAAAGATCATCCATAGTAAGCAATTGCCTTTTTTAAATTATTAAATAAAGATTTTAAGTCTTGTTCGTTATTATACAAATAATAAGAAGCTCGTAGTGTAGCACCACAGTGACGGCTTTGATGAAGTGGCATGCTGCAGTGAAAACCAGCACGCAAAGCTAAACCCTGCTTAGCTAAAAAGTCACTCAAATCATGAGCATGAATATCTTCAACATAAAAAGAAACTAAACCAGTACGTTCTTTGGCAGAAGCATTGCCTAAAAGTTTGACCTCTTTTATTTTACTTAGACCATCTAACAAATATTTACTTAATTCAATTTCATGTTTTCTAATTTCTTCCAAACCAATTGCTGATAAATAATCCACTGCACTTGCTAGTGCAATTGCTCCGGCTACATTAGGTGTGCCAGCTTCAAATTTTTCTGGATAATCAGCAAAAGTTACTTTTTCAAAAGTAACTTCCTCAATCATTCCGCCACCTAATTGGTAAGGAAACATCTCGGCTAGAATTTCTTCTCTAACATATAAAACACCAATGCCCATTGGGGCTAACATTTTATGTCCACTGAAAGCGTAAAAATCACAATCTAAGTCTTGCACATTAACTTGCAAATGCGGAATGGCTTGTGCACCATCAACCACTAAAACTGCCCCAACATTGTGAACTATCTTAGCAATTTTTTTAATATCGCTGATTATTCCCAAAACATTTGAGGCGTGAGCGACAGCGACTATTTTAGTTTTTTTATTCAACTTGTTTTTTAATTCCTGTGGACCAATAAAACCAGCTTCATCGCTATTTAAAATTTTTAAAATTGCGCCAGTCTTTTGGCAAACCATTTGCCAAGGTAAAAGATTACTGTGATGTTCAAAGTCAGTAACTAAAATTTCATCACCATTTTTTAAATTTTCCAAAGCAAAACTTTGTGCCACTAAGTTTAGTGATTCAGTTGTACCTTTGGTAAAAATTATTTCTCTATTACTTTTAGCGCCAATGAAATTAGCCACTTTTTTTCTCGCTAAATCGTAAGCTTCGCTTGCTTGCTCACTCAGAGGATGAACACCCCGATGCACATTAGCATTCTCGCTACTATAAAATTTAGCAATTCTGTCGATTACTATTTGTGGTTTTTGACTAGTAGCAGCACTATCCAAATAAATTAATTTTTTATGATTAGCAAAAATTGGAAAATCTTTTTTTATTTTTTCAATATCTAACATAAATAATCCTTAATTAGTTTACGTGCCAATTCTACTTTAATCGAATCTAAAACCTTGTTAAAAAAAGCTTCTTCTAAAATCTTTTGCGCTTCTACTTTTTTAAAACCGCGGCTCATTAAATAAAAAAGATCGGCTTCACTCAATCTACTGCTACTAGCACTGTGAGAGGCTTTAACTTTATTATTAAAAATCTCTAAAATTGGGCGAGAGCGATTGTAAGTGGCTTTACCCAATATCAAACTTTGTTCTTTTAAAAATGATTTTGTTTGAGAAGCTAAACGATCAATATAAATTTGCCCAAAATAATCAACTCTAGATTCTTCACTTTGACTTAAATAGACATTGGTCAAACAACTCGTTCCAGTCACAAAATGCCTCGTATTACTTTCTAATTGCCAACTACTATTATTTTTCAAACGACCAAGAAAAAGTAATTGGCATGAAACACCTGCTTTCTTAAAAGATACATCAACTTTAATATTGCCTTGCTCTACATTTTTATCCAACAAAACCAAATAAAAAGTATCTACCTTTGGTTCTAGGGTGAATTCAGTTTGCTTTTCTAATAGAACCATTTGCATTAACCTACGCTCCCTTCCATTTCTAACTCAATTAAACGATTGAGTTCAACAGCATATTCAAGCGGTAATTCTTTAACAATTGGTTCAATGAAACCTGCGACCAACAAAGTCATAGCCTCAGTTTTAGTTAAACCACGACTCATTAAATAAAAAAGTTTTTCTTCTTCTATCTCACTCACACTCGCCTCATGCTCCATGGTTGCATTCTCACCAGAAACTTTCATATCTGGGTAAGTGCAAGTCGCAGAATCTTTGTCTAAAATTAATGCGTCACATTCCACTTTGCTTTTACTATCAACCGCTGCTTTAGAAATATAAACTAAACCTCTGTAATTGCTTTGCCCTCCACCAAGACTGACTGATTTAGCAATGATCTTAGATGAAGTATTTTTGGCCAAATGTAACATTTTTGCACCAGTGTCTTGAATCTGATTATTTTTAGCATAAGCGATAGAGAGCATTTCTCCATAAGCACCTTCTTCTGCTAAATAACAGCTAGGATATTTCATGGTGGTTTTGGCTCCTAAATTGCCATCGATCCATTCCATGACACCATCTTTAAAAACCTTAGCACGCTTAGTTACTAAGTTATAAATATTTCCTGACCAATTTTGGATGGTAGTATAACGAAAGCGAGCGTTCTTTTTCACAAAAACTTCTACTACTGCAGCGTGAAGCGAATATTCACTGTAAACCGGTGCAGTGCAACCTTCTACATAATTAGCACTAGAACCTTCATCAGCAATAATCAGAGTTCTCTCAAACTGACCCATGCGAGCAGCGTTAATACGAAAATAGCTCTGTAGAGGCCTCTTGACGTGTGTGTTTGGGGGAATATAAACAAAAGAACCACCTGACCAAGCTGCGCTATTAAGAGCAGCAAATTTGTTATCAGCGGCAGGAACCAGTTTGCCAAAATATTCTTTAAAAAGATCGCTGTGTTTTTGCAGAGCCTCTTCCATTGAACAAAAAATTACTCCTTGTTCATCTAGTTCTGCTTGCAAGGAAGAATAAGCTACTTCGCTATTATATTGAGCTTTCACTCCAGCTAAAAACTCTCTTTCTGCTTGCGGAACTCCTAAACGATCAAATGTGTCTTTGATTTCTTTAGGCACTTCCGCCCAAGTTTTCTTTTCCACATCAGTGTCTTTAATAAAATAACGGATTTGTTCAAAGTCAATTTCTGCTAAACTTGGGCCCCAACTTGGCAACTTCATTTTTCTAAAAACTTGCAGAGATTTTTGACGAAATTCCCTCATCCATGGGGGCTCATTTTTGCTGGTAGAAATATCACTGATAATTTTTTGCGAAAGACCAAAGTCAAAACTCAAAACCGATTTCTCTGGCATAGAAAATCCAAATTTATCGGCATAAGCATCATTGAGTTTTTTGAGATTGGTTCGTTTCATGCAATATCTTTATGCTTTAAGAAAATTAGCAAAGCCTTTTTCTTCAATTTCTGTAACTAAATCATTGGAACCAGTTTTAATAATTTTTCCCTTACTTAATAAGTGCACTACATCAATATTCAGAAAAGATAAAATTCTAGAATAATGTGTAATCAGTAGTACTGAGCTCTGTTTTTCTTTTTTCAAAAAGTTCACTGCTTTGGCTACCGCTTGAATGGCATCAATGTCTAAACCACTATCAATTTCGTCCAAAATAATTAGTTTTGGTTCTAAAACTAACATTTGCAAAACTTCCATTTTCTTTTTTTCACCGCCAGAAAAGCCATAATTCAATGATCTTGTCAAAAACTCTTCATTAAAGTTCAGAATCGCCATTCTTTCTTTTAAGAACTCTTTAAATTTCAATGGGGTAAACTTCTTTTCGTGGCTAGTTTTATAGAGCAATTTCAAATAATCATAAATTTTCACTCCAGGAATTTCCAGAATTTGTTGAAAAGATAAAAATATTCCAAGAGCAGCTCTTTGCTGTGGATCTAATTTGAGTAAATCATGAGAGTTAAAGGAAATTTCACCTTTTACCAAATAATTTGGATTGCCCATGATGCTTTGAGCAAGAGTACTTTTTCCGGCGCCATTTTGGCCCATTAAAATATGTGTGTCACCATCTTTGATTGATAAATCAATTTTATCTAAGATATTTTTTTTATTTAATGAAATTTGAAGATTTTTTATTTTGAACACGGGACTCCTTTAAAAAATTAATTACTGAAATCCATTTGTTTAAGCATACAAATTTTCTTATTATTTGGACAATCTTTATTGACCTTATAATAAATTTCCTTGCCCTCTCTCTGCTTTGAAAGAAGACCAGCCTCACTCATGCTTTTAAGATGATAAGAAATAGTTGGCTGACTAAGCGAAGTTTGTTTGACAATTTCGGAAACAGTTTTAGGACCATTATCTTTAAGAAAGATAAAAATTTTCATCCGTGAATCAACAGCTAAATTAGAGAAACAATGATTACAGAAAGTAGCTTGCATAATATATAGATCATAATCTATATATGCTCTAATTTCAAGATGCGTAAAGACTAAAATTACTCCTGTAAATCACCAATTTGGAAGTTGTTTAAGTAGTCTCTAGCTCTATCAGAATGTGCTGTGCCAGAACCCATTGGACGGGTATTAAATAGAACAGTGGCGTCTTTACCACAACCTTCTAATATAGCTTCCTTACCAGGATGCATGCCACTAGCTACGTATGGAGTGACGTCATAAACTTTACCACTGACGGCAAACCAACAATTATCTTTGGTATTGTGTTTTTCTATTTCAGCAAGGGAGTATTTATTTGTTGATGGAGACGGGCTGGTTTCCTCTGTGGCTTTTTCTTGTTGAACTAGTTGATTGGATTTTTGGTAAAAATAAAAGGCAGGAACCAAAAGTAATGCTAGCAATAGTGGAAGAATTTTTTTCATAGGTTACTTTTTGTAATTTGTATTAGTTTAACTTTTAACAAAGAAATATAAATAATACAAGTGCAACATTGTCACACTTATTGCAAACTGGAGATGAAATAATAAAAAAGTGGAGCCACAAATTCTAATCAATGAAGTCTATCCAAATCCAGAAACCGGTAGTGAATGGGTAGAGCTGATTGTCACTGAAAAGATTGCTGAAGATTTTAGTATAGAAGATTACACTATTTTTGACAGTTATCACCAAATCTATAGATTTAGCGGTGATGAGCAATTCCTTAATCAATTATTAGTTGTAGAAGTCAGTGGACTGAATAATGACCAAGACAGTGTTATTATTAAAAATGCTACAGGAAATATCATCGATTCCTTTAGCTACCTAGAAACCGAAAAAGGCTTGAGCTGGGCAAGAGAAATTGATTCGAGTATTTTTTCATTAAGTGAAGCTAGTTGTAACCTAGTAAATCCGCTAATAACACTTGCTCCCACTGAAGAACCGAATCCGACTATAAGTCCAACTGCAACTCCAACGCCAACCCTCTCTACAATTCCAACTGCTAGCCCTACAAATCCAGCTCCATCTCCAAAAAAAAGTAAAAAATACCATTACTACGACCTCAGTAAAATTAAGTTAGAAAGTCAAGATAAAATATTTGAAAACCGAGTAGGACGTTTGGTTTTCTTTGGAAAAAAGCAAGGACAAGCAGAGGTCCTAGGTGCTATAATTGGAAGTTCCTTAATTATTCTTAGTGCTCTATTTCTCATTTATGCCAAAGTTAAAAGTAAACACTATTAAAACCTATTTTCTAGCTTATTCAGTTCCAACTCTTTGGGCTGCTTTTATTTTTGTTTTATCAGCACAAGAAGTATTGCCTGGTTTTTCAGTATCAGTTTACGATTTCATTTTCAAAAAGAGCGCTCACATGTTTGTTTACGCTATTCTATATCTATTACTTTTTAGAGCTTACCAAAAAACAAATGGTAAAAAAATCACTCGCAAAAGTTATTTATTTCCACTTTTAATTAGTCTAATTTATTCTTTAACTGATGAGCTTCATCAAAGCACCGTTCCGGGTAGATACCCCACTTTGAGAGATATGGGCTATGATATGCTTGGAGTGACAACTGCATTGTTATATCAACTAAAATTGATCTAATTACTTCTTGACTTACTAAATCAAAATAGTACACTTGGGATAGTATTTAACAGGTTCTTTTGAACCAATTATTATAGAAAGGCCATCATGACAAAATCAGATTTGATTAATGTCGTCGCCAAAAAAGCTCATTTGACCAAGAAAGCTTCCTCAGAAGCAGTTGAGTCATTGTTTGAAGAAATCATTCGCAGTTTGAAAAAAGGCGATAAAGTCGTTTTATCCGGCTTTGGTACTTTTTATGTAAATAAAGTCAATGATAAGCACGTCGAACCTTTTGGCGATAAAGCTAAGAGACAATTAGTTAAAGGACATAAGGTCATTAACTTCCGTGTTGGCAAACCTCTTAAAAAAGAAGTTTGGTAATATATTTTTGCACTTAAACTCAGTCACGTTCGACTAAAATTGTTTGCTTTTTTAAGCATCAATCTTTGTCTCACTCAGTGAAGTCGCTGTTCCATTACGTAAGTGCTAATTTATGTTTTATAGATCAGCTCCTTCAATGGACATGAGTTTAAGTGCTAAAAATATCGCAATTCTTAATGGAATGAATTTAAAAACCCGCTCAAAAGAGCGGGTTTTTTTGACCGAGCTTTGCGAGGGAATGTCCGGAGTGGAGACGGAGGACGAGATAAGTTTAACGTTTTGGAGATTGACGCTTTCTTCTAGCTTTACCACCCATGCCCATTTTTCTAGTTTCTTTCATTCTGTCATCTCTGGTTAATAAACCAGCTGGCTTTAAGAAAGTACGGAAATCTGGATTGAAAGCAACTAAAGCTTTAGCTACACCATTTAACAAAGCATCTAATTGAGCATCTAGTCCTGATCCAGAAATTTTCACAGTAACTGAGAATTTTCCCTTAGTACCGGTTAACTCAAAAGGCTTCATGTAAATAGCTGGAGCATTTCTAACATTTTTAAAATATTCAGACACCAATAGATTGTTAACTACAAAATCACCTTGACCTTCATAAATACGAACTCTAGCACTGGCAACTTTGCGACGCCCCATTGCTTCAAAATATTTACTTTTTGGGATCTTGAAGTTTTTTTCGGCTTCAACTGTTTTTTTCTTACTAACAACTTTTGGAGCAATTATTTTTTTAATTACTTTTTTAGCCTTAGCGTTTTTCTTGTTCATTCTTATTGCCATATTATTTTGCCTTTTTTATCATTCCTTGGTATGGATTCTCACTACCAACGATAACCTTCAATCTATTCAGTCTTTCATCTCTCAATCTATTCTTTGGCATCATGTTTTTGACTGCTCTTTTGATCAATTTTTCTGGGTTTTTGGCCAGCATTTCAGCAAAAGTGCGCTGTCTCAGTCCACCTGGGAAACCAGTGTTCCATGAATAAACTTTTTTATTAGCTTTATCTCTGGTTACTTCAATTTTTTCAGCATTAATTAAGACAACATAATCTCCACCATCAATATTTGGGGTGAAAGTAACTTTATCTTTACCGATTAGTTTCTCTGCGATCTCAGTAGCCAATCTGCCTAATACTTTGCCAGTAGCATCGTACTGCAACCACTCTCTCTTAACCTCTTCTTTTTTTTGACTATAAGTTTTAAATTTTTGAAACATTATTTTTTCTCCTCTGATTTTTTAGCTTTAGTAGCTGGAGCTTTTTTGACAGCTGGCTTGGCTTTGGCTACTGGAGCTTTGGCTTTTGCCTTAACTTCAGTCTTTTCCTCAGCAATTTTTTCTTTCTTTAAAGTGGTCAATTTAAGATCACCTGTTAATAAACTTAGTTTAAAAACAGTCATATTGTCACCGCGTCTAGGAGCAGTTTTTTCTAAAGAAGTAAAACCAGATTTTTTATTGCCAAAACTTGGAGCGATTTTATCCACCAAAGCATTAACTACGTCTCTTCTGCCAAAAACCTTATGTAACTCTCTGCGAGCGGCCAAAGTGTTCTTTTGGGCTACTGAGATTAGCTTATCAGCCAATCTTCTTACCTCTTTAGTTCTTGCTTCACTAGTCTTGATTTCACCATGTTCAAAGAGATCACGTAATAAATTCTTCAATAGAGCCTTACGACTCTTGGTGTCTCTGTTGAAATGTTTAGTTTTTACTCTATGTTTCATAATCAGCTTTCAAAAATCTTAGTCAGTTAAGACAACTCCCTTTTTACCAAGAGCTTCTTCGATTAAATCAATACTCTTACCACCTAAATTCTTGACTCTAGAAATTTCATCTTTTGGCGATTTGGTTAAATCAGAAACTGTCTCGAAACCACCCTTACGAAGAGCGTTGGCAATTCTGGTTGGCAAGTCGAGTTCCTCAACGGTCAACTTCATGGTTTCAATTTCTTCTTGACTTAAACTACTTAGTTCTTCTTCGACTTCTTTGATGACTGGGTGAAGAATTTGATCAAATTGTTTGATTAAAATTTCAGCAGCTTGTTTGACAGCGTCCAAAGGAGAAATTGCTCCATTGGTTTCAATATCAAAAACAATTTTATCAAAATCAGTACGACGACCAACACGAGTGGCTTCGACCTTATAAGAAACTTTAATGACTGGAGAAAAAAGAGCATCAACAGCAATTTGGTCAACTACTTCAGTCTCAGTTTCTGAAGCTAATTTATAACCAACTCCTGACTCAACAATCATTTCAATACTCAAAGCTTTGCCTTTAGCTAAAGTAGCTAAATACAAATCTTTATTAACAATTTCAAAACCTGCTTCACATTCAACATCAGCAGCTGTGACTTCCTTAGCGCCCTTAACGTTTAATTTCAAAATACCAGACTCATCACTATCTGACTTAATACGAATTTGTTTTAAGTTTAAAATTAACTCGACTACATCCTCGGTCATACCTTCATAAGAAGTAAACTGATGAGCAACCCCATCGATACTTAATTTAGTAATAGCTGCACCTGGTAAGGAAGTTAGAAGCACACGGCGCAAAGCATTGCCCAAAGTGTGACCATAACCGCTTTCCAAAGCTTCAATAACAATAGTTGAACGAGAAGCGCTAGCCTCTACTTCAACCACACTAAAGCTTGGGTTCATGACTGCGTAGTCTTTGATTTTGTTTGACATATTTTCCTTTGTTTCATCTCTCTCCATTTTTGGAGAAATCCGTTTCCGTAATTTATAATTATCTATTGTAATACTCAACTATTAATTGCTCTTCAATTTTTTCAGTAATATCTTCTCTTACTGGTAATTTGGCTACATGAGCAACGCCATTCTTAGCTTCCAACCAAGCCGGCAAATTAGTCTCTTGTTTCATGACTTCCATCACAGCTGGAATTTTAGCGGTTTTAGCTTTCATAGCCAAAATATCGCCAACTTTCACCTGATATGAAGGAACGTTCATTTTTTTATTATTAAGAGTGAAATGATTATGATTAACTAATTGTCTGGCAGCTGCTCTGGTAGGAGCCCAACCCAAACGATAAACAACATTATCAAGTCTTCTCTCTAAGAAACTCAACATTGCACTACCAGTAGCGGCTGGATTTTTTGCAGCCTCTTCATAGGTGGCACGCAATTGCTTTTCAAGTAAACCATAAATATATTTCAATTTTTGTTTTTCTTTGAGCTGAACACCATAGTTAGAAATTTTACGACGACCTTTAGCACCATGCTGACCAGGTCTAGTGGCTAATCTACGAGCAGTTTTCAAAGCATTGGTCTTAAGACCTAAATCTTCGCCTATTTGCCTCTGTAATCTCTGTTTTGGGCCAATATATCTTGCCATATTAGTGTCTAGCCTTTCTTGGTCTAGTGCCATTATGAGGCACTGGGGTGAGGTCAGCGATCATTGAGACTCTAATGCCCTGTGCACGAAGTACGCGCAAAGCAACATCTCTACCTGGACCTGGACCCTTGATGAAAACATCCATTTTATTCATGCCGTAATTCTTGGCTTTATTAATGGCATTTTCTAAAGCAACAGTAGCTGCATAAGGAGTAGATTTACGAGAACCAGAAAAACCAGCTTCACCAGTGCTTGACCAGCATAAAACTGCACCTTGTTCATCAGTAATACTAACTAAAGTATTGTTAAAAGTAGCACTAACGTATAATCTCCCAGAAGGAACAACGCGAATGACTTTCTTTTTTTGAGTTTTCTTAATTTGTTTGGCCATATCTCATTAATTTAATTACTTAGTACTTTTTGTTTCTTCTACTTTAGTTGCTGCTTCTTTACTTAATGCACCGATGGTCTTCTTAGCACCTCTTTTGGTACGAGCATTAGATCTGGTTCTCTGACCTCTGACTGGTAAACCAGCCATATGGCGTAAACCACGATAAGCATGAATTCTTTTTAAACGAGAAATATTATCATTAATTTCTCTACGAAGATCACCTTCAATCATAATTTGATCTAAAGCAGCCTGAATCTTAGTAACCTCTTCGGAGCTTAATTCGTTGGCTCTTTTATCTGGATTAATTCTAGCTTTTTTGACAACATCATCAGCTATTTTTGGACCAACACCAAAAATATAGCGTAGTGCGTAAGGCACTTTTTTATGATCTGGTAAATCTTGACCTGCAATACGTGACATAATTATCCTTGGCGCTGTTTGTGTTTAGGATTAGTACAGATAACAAACAACTTTCCCTTGCGTTTTACAAACTTGCAATTGATGCACATTTTCTTTAATGATGCTTTAACTTTCATAATAATAACAATAGCCTCGCAATATACCTCATAAAAGCGACTTTTTAAAGAGGCAATTGCGCTAATTAAACCTGCTTTCGCGGATTTATTTTATACTTTTTTCTTTACTACTGCGGTAGGTCACTTTACATTTGGTTAAGTCATATTTAGAGACATAACCTTTGACAAAATCTCCAGGCATTACCCTGATGCGATAAAGGCGCATTTTGCCAGCCAAAGTTCCCAACAACATTCTTCCAACCATCTGCTCTGCAGTGGCCTCTGTCACTTTAATTCTAAACATGGTGTTTGGTAGACAATCTACCACTTCGCCAAGTATTTCGAAGCGGTCAGTCTGACTATCGGCGCTATGAAGCGTAAAATCGACCTGTCGCTTGACCTTAGAACTTCTTTTATGATCTTGTACTTTACCCATATGATTATTTTTTCAAAGTAACCGCAATATTATACCAGATTTAGAAAAATAATCATCCTCTAGCAAAACTAATCACTTTTTTGAACAAATAGCCTCTATTTTTTCAACAATTTGCTCAAAAACTTCTTCCACGCTTTTTTCACCATCAACTACAGCTAAATGCTTACGATCAGCATAATAATCTAAAACTTTAGAAGTTTTTTCATGAAAAAGATCAATTCTTTTGCGAATAGCTTGTAATGTCTCATCGCTGCGATCACTGACTCTACCAGAGATTCTCCATAATGCTTCTTTATCTGATACATCAATTAAAATAGTTACCTCTTCTCCTTTAGTGAATTTTTGAAAAGCTTCAGCTTGAGGAACTGTACGTGGAAAGCCATCGAGAATAAAACCATTTTGGTATTCTGGCTTTTCTAAATATTCCATAACAATATCAACTGTTTTGTCATCAGGAATTAGATAACCAGCATTAAGAGTCTCTTTTAAGAAACGACCGAGTGGAGTCTTTTCCTTGGACATCTCACGAAAAACGTGACCTGAAGAAAGATAAGGAATTTTAAATTTTTCTGATAAAAGGTTTCCTTGGGTGGATTTGCCAGCTCCTTGGATACCTACCAAAACTAATTGCATGATGCCTTTCTGCTAATTGGATTTTGTAAATTAAGAATATTTTTCATAGTTTTCACTCAAAAGTTGAGAATTAATTTGCTTGGAAGTTTCCAAAATAACTGAAACCACAATTAAAATACTTGTTCCACCCACAGCTAATGACTGAATGCCGGTCATGATTTGGGCCAAAGAAGGCAAGATAGCGATAGAGGCTAAAAAGATAGCTCCAGCAAAAGTAATTCTGGTTACTACAAATTCTAAGAATTTTTTAGTTGGACTTCCTGGTCTTATACCAAGAATAAAAGCGCCACTTTTTTTTAGCTCATCAGAAATATCCTGAGCATTAAAAAAGATAATCGCTGAAAAATAACTAAAAACAAAAACCAGAACAAAATAAGTAATCAAATAAATAGAAGAAGTTGGTGCAAACCAAACAGTTATTTTTTCTCCAAAGCTAATTAGTGATTCACTCTTAGCCAAGAGTAATAACTTACCCACAAAAGATGGCAACATCATTAGAGAGATTGCAAAAATGATCGGCATCACTCCGGCCACGTTAACCTTAATTGGTAAATGAGTTTGCTGACCACCATATTGCCTACCACCTCTAATTCTCTTGGCGTATTGAATTTGAATTTTACGCACTGCCTCATTCATAAAAACAACCATCCAAATCACAGCAACTAGCAAAGCCAAGATTACTAAAAGTGAAGTTAGATCAATCGTATCTGCTAAAGCAAAAAGCGAAGCGGTACTCGTTGGAATTTGACTAATAATACCAGCCAAAAGAATCATAGAAATACCATTACCGATTCCTTTCTCGTTAATAATTTCACCAAGCCACATCATAATCATTGAACCAGCAACTAAAGTAGCTACCACTACAATCATATTAGACAGGCCTGAATTACTAAGTAAATTTTGAGAGTTAAGTAAAGCAATCACCGCAATAGATTGAACAATTGCAATTGGCACCGACATTAAACGCATATATTGATTAAGTTTAGCTCGACTGGCTTCGCCCTCTTTTTGCATTTCTTTGATTTTAGGAATAACCATTCCCGCCAGCTGCATAATGATAGAAGCAGTAATATAAGGATTAATGCCAACAGCCACAATGGAAAACTGAGACAACGTTCCACCTGAAAAAACATTCAAGAAATTAAGAAATTGATTTGAATCAAATAAAAACTTTAATTGTGATAAATCAACGATTGGAACTGGAACATGAGCGAGAACTCTGGTAAGAGCAAAAATTGCTAGGGTAAATAAGAGCTTGCTTTTAAGCTTTGGATTGGAAATAATCGCTTGAATTTTATTTAAAATTTTTTCTATCACTTCTATGGCAAGAAGTTAATATTCTAAAGCAAAGACTATTATAAAAGCAAGAAGCTTTTAAATTTCAACAGCACCGCCAAGGGCTTCGATTTCTTTTTTAGCAGATGCAGAGGCGCCGATGCCTTTTAAATTAACTTTTTTGTTTAATTTACCTTTGCTAATCACTTTAGCTTTTTTAAATCTTTTATCAATAATTCTATTTAACTTAAGAGAGTCTAAGGTAATATCAGTTAATTCAATTTTGTTCAGATCGTCGAATGTCAACTCTGCACTAGGATTCAAATTTTTAAAACGACCTTTACCTCTCCACATTGGAATTCTTTTAGAAAGAGGCAAAGAACCACCTTCAAACCAAAGAGGAACCTTTGAGCCAGTACGAGATTTTTGACCCTTTTGACCTCTGGATGAAGTGTGACCACCTTTTCCAGAACCATAACCTCTACCAAGGCGTTTCATTTTATTTGTGCTGATTTTTTTAATTATACTTAAAATAGACATTTTAAATCCTTATTTACTGGCTGCTTTTTTAGCAGTTGGTTTTTTGACTGCTAGTTTTTTAGCAACTGGTTTCTGCTTAGCTACTTCGGTTTTAATAGTTTCTTCATGTTTTTCAGCAACTTCAACAGCGTGTTTCTGTAATTCTTCAACTTTCTTTCTCTCTTCTTCTTCGATATCAGAAATAGAACGTAATTTAATGCCTTTAATTGCAACTATCTTAGAAATTTGTTTAAGTGCTTCAAAGGTTGCATAAACTGAAGAAGCTTGATTATCGCTACCCATAATTTTGCAGGTAATATCTCTAACACCAGCAGCTTCGACAACGGCTCTAACTGGACCACCAGCAATAACACCAGTTCCTTTAGAGGATGGTTTTAACATAACTTTGCCAGCACCTTTTTTAACAGTAATAGCAAAAGGAATAGTGGTTCCATCAAGAGGAATACTAATTAATTTTTTCTTGGCTTTTTTGACACTTTTTTTGATAGCGGCTAAAACATCGCCAGCTTTTCCAAGACCAACACCAACGCGACCTTTTTTATCACCGACCACCATCAATACTGAAAAACCAACCTTATTACCACCTTTGGTTTTTTTAGATACTCTAGAAATTTGAATGACTTTCTCTTCAAATTCTTTGACTTCTGGTTTACCGAAATTATCTCTTGCCATATTTATAATTTAATTCCACCCTCACGAAGAGTTTCAGCAACTGCTTTAATTCTGCCGTGATATTTATAATAAGAACGATCAAAAACTAAATTTTCAATTTTATTTTTCTTCAAAAGTTCTAATAAAACTTTGCTAGTAGCAATCGCTCTCTCTGTTTTAGTACCTTTAACTTTTTTGTCTTTAGACTTGTCATCGGCACTAACCAAAGTTTTAGCAATTGAATCATCGATCACTTGAAGTGAAATATGCTCATTGGAACGGAAAACAGTTAAACGAGGACGAAGAGTGGTTCCAACAATCTTTGTTCTGATACGCTTCTGTCTCTTGATTCTATTTTTGTTTAATAATTTAATATCTGACATTTTTTTCCTAATTATTTAGCGGCTGCTTTGCCTGGCTTCTTTTTGACTATTTCATCACTGTAACGAATACCTTTGCCTAAATAAGGCTCTGGTGGTCTTAAACTTCTAATATCAGCGGCAACCTGACCAACTAATTGTTTATCAATGCCTTCAATATTAACCGTATCATTTCCCTCAACTTTAAAAGTAATACCTGGGACTGCCACAACCTCAGTAGTGTGAGAATAGCCCAAGGTCATGGATAAACCAGCACCCCTAGAAGTTACTCTATAACCAGTGCCAATTAGTTTTAAAGTCTTTTTATAAGCATTGGCTACACCCTCGATGTTATTGGCAATCAAACTTCTCATTAAACCATGATTAGCTCTATTTTGTTTCTCATCATTTTTGCGAGACAAAGATATTTCGTTGCCATCAATTTTCACTACAATATTAGGCAGAATAGTTAATTTCAATTCGCCTTTTGGACCCTTCGTGGTCAATTCATCACCAACGAGTGTAGCAATGACTTGACTTGGGATTGTAATGATTTTTTTACCAATTTTTGACATATCTTTTTGAATTCTTTACCAAATTTGGCAAAGTACCTCTCCACCAATATTATTCTTGCGAGCACTCTTGCCATCCATAATACCTTTATTAGTTGATAAAATGGTTAAACCATAACCATTTAAAGTATTTGGAATAGCGTCAGCACTTTTATAAATACGACATCCTGGCTTAGAAACTCTTTTAACTCCACTAATTACCGATGCTTTACCAGCATACTTGAGAGTAATTTTAATTTCTTTAAAGTCAGAAGTATTTAAAACTTCATAAGCATCAATGTAATCGAAGTCCTTTAAGATTCTTGCCAGTGCTTCTTTCAATTTAGAATGAGGCATTACAAGATCTTTACGTCCTGCCATTACGCTGTTCTTAATTCTGATAATCATGTCTGCTATAGGATCGGTCATAATTTTATTTACTGCTTTTTACTACACCTGGTAATTCACCCTTGGCTGCTAATTCTCTAAAAGTAATACGGCTCAAACCAAAAAAACGCATGTAGCCTCTTGGACGACCCGTAATTTTACAACGATTAACGCCTCTAGTCGAGACTCTATTCACTTTTTTAACTTCTGACTTTAACAAGACTTCATTTTTAGCCAAAAGTTTTTTTGTTTTAGCAATCTTTGATTTCTTTGCCATAATTAATTATTTTTCTCTTCCTTCTTGAAAGGCATACCTAAGAGTTCTAAAAGGCGGAATGCCTCTTTGTCATCTTTGTTACTAGTTACAATGTTAACTTGAAGTGGTCTAATACGATCGATTTGATCAAATTCTATCTCTGGAAAAGAAATTTGCTCTTCAATTCCAAGACTATAATTTCCTTGACCATCAAAAGCCACTTTGCTGACTCCACGGAAATCTTTAACACGTGGCAATGTGATAGAAATTAATCTATCTAAGAATTCCCACATTAATTCTCCACGCAAGGTCACCATCACACCCATTGGGTCACCTGCTCTTAATTTAAAGTTAGAAATAGCTTTACGAGCTTTAGTAACCTGAGGATGTTGTCCAGTAATATCTTCAAATTGCTTAACAATTAAAGGCATCACTTTTTCTCTAGCATGAGGATCCTGAGGTTCAGCAACACCCATGTTTAAGATAACTTTTTCAATTTTACTCACTTGATTAGGATTCTTATAAGAGAACTCCTTCATCAAAGTTTTTAAAACTTCTTGCTGGTATTTTTCTTTCAAACGATTCATATTTATTTTTTCTTAGGTTTAGTTTCTTTTTGGTCTTTAATTAATTGACCAGTTTTCTTAAAAATTCTTTCCTTTTTACCATCAGCGGTAACTTTGTAAGAAATTCTATCTGCCTGATCTTTGTCATTAATAATGGCAACTTTGGCCACAGACATAGGACGTTCTTTTCTGGTTCTTTCACCTGGTTTATCCATAAAAGGCTTAACGTGCTTAAAGTAAAGATTGACGTCTTTGACTGAAACTTTATCAGTAGCAGGAAAAACAGCAATAATTTCACTTCTTTTGCCTTTATCTTTACCGGCGGTAACTAAGACTTTATCTCCAATTTTTAATTTCATAATACCTCCGGAGCTAAACTAGCAATTTTATTATAACCTTGATCTTTAACTTCTCTGGCAATTGGTCCAAAAACGCGAGTACCAATTGGTTCTTTGTTATTTCTGGCTTGAACAATCACGGCAGCATTTTCATCGAAACGAATATACTCACCACTAGCTCTTCTTTGTTCTTTTCTAGTACGCACAATTACGGCTCTAACTTTTTCACCTTTTTTAACTGTGCCATTGGCATCGGCAGCAATGACTGAACCGATAACCATATCACCAACACCACCAAATCTTCTCTTAGAGCCACCATAAACCTGGATTACTCTAATTCTTTTGGCACCGCTGTTGTCAGCTATCGCTAGTACGGTTTTTAGTTGTATCATTTCTATTTTCCAATTTTCTTGACTACTTTAAATCTCTTAGTTTTACTGAGAGGACGAGTTTCTTGGATTTCGACCACATCATTTAAAACTAATTCAATAGATTTTACATCAAAGTCACAAGCGTATTTTTTACTGCGTCTAACCAATTTTTGATAAAGAGGGTGAGCCCACTTACGCTCTACACTAACAATTGCTGTGTTCACTGTCTTTAAAGATGTAACTTTGCCTTGTAACTTTTTCATATTATTTAATTTGAGTTTTCTTTTCTGTCAAAATGGTTTTTATTCTAGCTATGTCATCACTTAAATTCTTTAATTTAGAAACACTACTTAGCTTTCCAACTTTCTTTTGCAAACGCATGTTAGCCAAACTGTGGGTCAAATCAAGCAATTCCTTGTTGAGTTCTACTTCAGTTTTTTGATGGAGGGCTTTAATATCGTTTCTTTTCATTTATTTTTTCTTTACAAACTCTGTTTTAACTGATAATTTAGCAGCAGCTTTTTGCATAGCTGATTTTGCAATTTCTTCACTAACTCCACCGATCTCAAACATAATCACTCCAGGTTTTACAAGAGCGACATATTCTTCAATAGCACCTTTACCTGAACCCATTTTGACACCAAGTGGCTTTTGGGTTAAAGGCTTGTGAGGAAAAATTTTAATCCAATATTTTCCTTCTCTTTTGGTAGCATAAGTAATTTTCTTACGAGCTGCTTCAATTTGACGAGCAGAAATCTCTCCTAAACTTAAAGATCTAAGACCATATTCGCCAAAAACAATTTCACAACCTCTTAAGGCTTTACCTCTATTCTTACCTCTAAAGGTCTTACGGTATTTTACTTTTTTTGGTTGTAACATTGCTAGACTACTTCCCCTTTATAAATCCATACTTTAATACCCACGTAGCCAGATCTTGTTTTGGCTGGGGCTTCGGCATAATCAATATTTGCTCTCAAAGTCTGTGTTGGAATACTACCTTGAAAGTATTTTTCACTACGACCAATTTCGGCTCCAGCGATTCTACCGGAGAGTTGAATTTTAACACCTTTTGCGCCAGCCGCCATGACCTTTTCCATAGCCTGAGTAACAGCACGACGATGTGGATATCTAGCTAATAGTTGAGAAATAATTCTCTCTAAAACTAATTTAGCACTTAAGTCTGGTTTTTTAACTTCTTCGACTTTTAATTCGACTCTTGCCTTGTCTTTCTTATCTTTAGAAACGTTAGTCATTCTTTCGACACCTTTTTTAACTTTTTCTAAATTTGTGCCGCCTTTACCAATCACCACACCTGGTCTGGCCACTGATAAAACTATTAAAAGTTTATTGATAGAACGTCTGATTTCAATTTCAACTAATCCAGCATTGGCGAGATTCTTTTCCAAATACTCACGCAACTTGTAATCTTCTAGAACTTTTTCAGCATAATCTGTTTTGCTAGCAAACCAGAGAGATTTCCAGTTGAAAATCCCGCCTGTTCTAAAATTAATTGGATTAACTTTTTGTCCCATATCTTTATTTAGATCCCTTTTTCTGACTTTGTATTAACTTGTTAGCTTGACCTTTGCCAGAACCCTGTAGATTTGCAGCTTGGCTCTTGCTACGATCTAACTTAATAGCATCCTGAGCTTTCTTAACAGTGGTTTTCTTGACCTCTTTAACTTCAGATTCTTTTTTAACTTCTTCTACTTTTTTAGTAACTTCTTTTTTAACAATTTTTGTAGGCTCAACTTCTTTTTTAGTTCTTAAGTCTACTCTAACGTGACAGGTTCTTTTCAAAATAGTATGAGCACGACCACGGCTAACAGCTCTCCATCTCTTGAGTGCAGGACCATCATTTATAACAATGTTGTCAATTTCCAAATCGCTAAGAACTAAATTAAAATTATTAGTTGCGTTAGCAGTTGCTTGGCGCAAAACTTTTAGAACCAAAAGACTAGATTTTCTATTCATTACGGCCAATTGATTAATAGCATCAACGATGCTCATTTTCTTGACCACGTCAGCAACTAATCGCACTTTGCGAGATGTTTGTCTGGTGTTTCTTTGTTCTGCTTTAATTATCATTTTATTGTTTCCAAAATTTTAAGTCTTAGTAAGTGTTCTCTTGACGATCTTACCGTGACCTCTAAAGGTTCTGGTTGGAGAAAACTCGCCTAAGCTATGACCAACCATTAATTCAGATACAAAAACTTCAATAAAGTTCTTGCCTTGATGAACCATAAAAGTATGACCAACAAATTCAGGAGCAATCACGCAAGCGCGACTCCAAGTTTTGATTGGCTTTTTCTCTCCAGATGCTTTTTGGGCTAAAACCTTTTTTAAAAGCTTTGGGTCGATGTATGGTCCTTTTTTACTTGATCTAGACATAATTTTTATACTTTACTTTAATTAATTTTTAGCGCGACGATCTCTTACTAAGTGGCGGTTTGATTTTCTAACACTTCTGGTCTTCTTACCTGGAGCAACATTCTTACCCCATGGAGACTTAGCGTGCTTCATACCTACACCGCTACGACCTTCACCACCACCGTGTGGATGACTGTCTGGATGTTGAGCAGTACCTCTAACCGTTGGGCGAATACCCATCATTCTTTTTCTACCGGCTTTGCCTAATTTAACACCCTTCCATTCTTGATTACCAACGCTTCCAATAGTAGCAATACATTCTAAGTTAACCAAACGATGTTCTTTGGAAGGCAAAGCAATGATAGCATATTTACCTTCTTTAGACTGAATCATGGCTCCAAGGCCAGCTCCTCTAACAATTTGAGCACCTTTTCCTGCACGCAACTCAATGTTATGAATCTCAACACCAATTGGCACATTCTTCAATTTCATACAGTTACCAACTTTAACCTCAGTTTTTTCATCAGCGATAATTTCAGCACCGATTTCCAAACCTTCTGGAGCAATAATGTAACTTTTTTCACCATCTTTGTAAAAAAGCAAAGCAACATTAGCGCTGCGCATTGGATCATATTCAATTCTCTTGACTATAGCTGGAATACCAACTTTAGTGCGACGAAAATCGACTACTCTCATTTTCTTTTTGACACCGCCACCTCTATGTCTCATTGAAATGTGACCAGAAGCATCTTTACCTTGTCTCTTTTTATGACCCTTGGCCAAAAGAGATTTTTCAGGATCGCCTTTATGTAAACTACTGCGATCGTTATCAACGCGATGTCTCTTTCCTGGAGTGGTGCCTTTCATTTTCTTTAACATTAGCTTTCTCCTCCTACATCAAAAAGATCAATATGATTGTCACTAGCCAAAGTCACGTAAGCTTTTTTGGTTTTTGGACTAACAGTATTCATTCTTTTCTTACCAGTTTTCTTTTTAACTCTATGTCTAACCACAGTGTTAACTGAAAGAACCTTGACTCCAAAAACGGAGGCAACGGCTTCTTTAATTTGACCTTTGTGAGCACCCATTTCTACTTCAAAAGTATAAACATGCTCTTTCTTGGCTAAGCTAAGAGATCTTTCTGTGACAACTGGTTTTTTAATTAAATAGGCATTCATGATTATTTTTTGATCACTGTTTTCTTAACTTTTAATAATCTTTCTTCTAAAATTTTGAGGGCAGTAAAATCAATAATGATTTTGTCAGCCATGGCGACGTGTAAAGAATTAATACGATCTGCAGTCATTACTAAAACATTCTCTAAATTACGCAAGGAACGAAGAGCTAATTCTGAACTCTTGGCTAGAACTACCAAAACTTTCTCATCTTCTTTACTTACAGAAGATAAAAGAGAAACAGCTTCGCTTGTTTTGCCATTTAAAGAAGAAATATTTTTACTTAAAAAGAGATTGGCTTTTTGAGCACTTAAGGCTAATTTAAGGGCTAAAAGTTTACTCTTAGCAGTTAAAGTCTTACTCCAGTTCTCATTTCCTCTTGGACCAAAAGCAACTCCACCACCTACAAAAATACTTGGAGTACGAGCACCATGGCGAGCATTACCAGTACCTTTTTGTTTATACCACTTCTTCTTGGTTCTATTGATTTCAGATCTGGTTTTAGTGTGACTAGTACCCTGTCTTAGATTACTCAAATAAACTCTGATTGATTGAGACAAAAGTACGTCAGAGCCGGAGTCAGTAAACAAAGAGTCACTTACTCTGACTTTTTCATTTTTGCTGGCAGAATCGATCACTGTCAATTGCATTATGATTTACTTTCCTCAGTAACTTCTGCTACTTCTGGTACTTCTGGTTCACTTTGAATAGCCAAACCAAGCATTCCCAAATTTAATTTAATTTCTTTATTGATTCCAGTTTTGCTGATCCTGACTGTTGAAGTTCTGTATCCTGGAACAGGACCATTAACCCAAACTTCATTACTTTTTTGATCAATATAAACAACAACCAAGCCAGAAACGGTTTTAGTATCACAACCATATCTGCCTGGCATTCTCTTGCCTTTCCAAACACGACCTGGAGTAGTACCTGAGCCAATAGAGCCAACAGCTCTAGCACGATCTGATTGACCATGGGTTTTTGGGCCACCATGGAAACCATGTCTCTTGATAGCACCGGCAAAACCACGGCCTTTAGTTGATCCTTGAATTTCGACTACATCGCCAATTGATAAAACATCGGTTAAAGCTAAAGTTTGACACCTTCAACTTGCTTAACACCAAAAGAAAAACCACTTTTCGCAATCTTTGCTCTGAGTGGTTTAGCAACATTCTTTAATTTTTTTTGACCATAACCAATTTCAACGGTGACTTGTTTATCTTGGGTTTCTTTTTTGGATAAAACGACGTTATCACTTACCTTAAGCTTTGTAATAGGCAAGCGCTTACCATCCTCTGACCAGGCTTGGGACATTTCCACTTTGGTAGCAAATATTGTATTTAGCATTGTTTGTCAACAAAATAAAGCGTTAGGTTTTCAAGCTAACTTATCCTACTGCCTTAAACTACATTTTGATTTGAATATCAACACCAGCAGGTAGTTCCAAGTGCATTAAAGAATCGATGGTCTTATTGGTTGGATCGACGATGTCGATCAAACGCTTATGAGTACGAATCTCGTAATGCTCTTGAGCATTTTTATCCGTATGAGGTGAAACCAAAACTGTAAAAGATTTTTTATGAGTTGGCAATGGTACTGGGCCAATAACTTTAGCACCAGTAGACAAAGCGGTTTGCAAAATCTTACGAGAAGCCTCGTCTATAACGCGGTGGTCGTAAGATTTGAGCCTAACTCTAATCTTGTATGAGTTTTGATTTTTATTCATACTATTTTTAATTTATTGCTTTCTCTATGTTTGTGATCTCTTAAATCACAAAACGCGATTATATCTAATTCTCTCCCTCTTGTACAGGGGAAATTTGTATATTTCTTCAAACAGTTTTCTTTAGAAATGCTCAAAAAAACAAATTACTCCCATATTTCTCGAGAGGATTGTATTGTACCAGAAGGAAGTAGGGAGAGCAAGAGTAACTAATAAAGAAAAACCCCGCTATAAAGCGGGGTTTCTTTGTTTCTTTTTTCTAAGACTGTGAAAGTTAATCCAAAATCTTGGTCACAGCACCTGCGCCAACAGTTAATCCACCTTCACGAATAGCGAAGCGGAAACCCTCGGTAACAGCGACTGGCACTAAGAGTTCAACAGTCATCTTAGCATTATCACCAGGCATAACCATTTCAACTCCATCTGGAAGTTTAATTTCACCGGTAACATCAGTTGTTCTAATGTAGAACTGAGGTTTGTAACCAGAGAAGAAAGGTTTGTGACGACCACCTTCTTCTTTTTTCAAAATATAAACTTCAGCTTCGAATTTCTTGTGAGCAGAAGCAGAACCTGGCTTAGCCAAGAGCTGACCTCTTTCAACACCATCTTTTTCGATGCCACGAAGCAAAATACCAACGTTATCGCCTGCTTGACCTTGATCGAGCATTTTTCTAAACATTTCAACACCAGTAACGGTAGATGATACTTTAGGACGAATACCAATGATATCAATGTTTTCGCCAACTTTGACGACACCACTTTCAATACGACCAGTAACGACAGTGCCACGACCTTTGATTGAAAAAACATCTTCGATGTACATACTAAAAGGCTTATCAATATCACGAACTGGCTCTGGAATGTAGCTATCTACTGCATCCATTAATTCCATGATTTTGGCCTGAGCATCTGCATCACCTGCCAAAGCTTTAGCTGCACTAACGCGAATGACTGGGGTATTCTCTCCATCGTAATTGTATTTAGTCAAAAGATCACGAACTTCAAATTCAACTAAATCTAATAATTCTGCATCATCGACCATGTCACATTTATTTAAAGCAACAACGATCTTTGGCACGTTAACCTGATTAGCTAACAAAATGTGCTCGCGAGTTTGAGGCATTGGGCCATCAGTAGCGGCTACGACTAAGATAGCACCATCCATTTGAGCAGCGCCAGTAATCATATTTTTGATGTAATCAGCATGACCTGGAGCATCAATATGAGCATAGTGACGTTTTGAGGTTTCATATTCAATATGTTTAATATTGATGGTAATACCTCTAGCAACTTCTTCTTGACTGCTCTCAACATCTGAGTAAAGCATAGCTTTATTGGTTTCACATGGAACCTGTTTAGCTAAGGTTTGAGTAATAGCTGCAGTTAAAGTGGTTTTACCGTGATCAACGTGACCAATGGTACCAATGTTAACATGCGGCTTACTTCTGACAAATTTTTTTGCGTCTGCCATAATGTATGTCGTGAATCTTATTTTTATCCTCAGTGATCTCTTGAGTAAAGACGTTTACTCAGGTGATCAAATGCATCTAAAAATAAATTCACTCCTTTCTTTTTTTTATTTGTTTACTAATTTATAAAATAACAATTATTATTGCTGTCGAGCTTGTATTTTACCTTAAAAAAACAGGCAAAACAAGCGATTTGGATTATTTACCTTTTTCTAATTCCTTTTCTCTCTTCAACAATTTTTTCGGTAATATTTTTTGGCACCTCTTCGTAGTGACTTGGAAGCATAACACTACTGGCGCGACCTTGAGTCATGCCACGTAAGTTAGTTACATAGCCTTGCATTTCAGATAAAGGAGCTAAAGCAGTAATAATTACTACATTACCTCTGGTATTAGTACCCTGAATTTGAGCGCGACGAGAACCGAGGTCACCAATAATATCACCCATGAATTCTTCTGGGGTGCTAACTTCAACCTTCATAACAGGTTCTATTAAAATCATTCCTGCTCTAGCAAGACCATCTCTCATACCAAGAGAACCGGCCATCTTAAAAGATAATTCACTAGAGTCAACATCATGATAAGAACCATCATAAAGAGTAACTTTGACATCCACCATTGGATAGCTGGCCAAGAAACCTCTGTCAAGAGATTCTTTAATACCTTTATTGGTAGGCTCAATGTATTCACGTGGAACAACACCGCCAGTAATAGCATTTACAAATTCATAACCAGTGCCACGATCCTTTGGCTCAATTTTGAGTAAAACGTGGCCATATTGTCCACGTCCACCAGATTGTTTAATGTACTTACCCTCACCATTGGCTTCTTTGGTAATAGTTTCACGATAAGCTACTTGAGGCTTGCCTACATCGGCATCAACTTTAAATTCTCTTTTGAGACGATCAACAATGATTTCCAAATGCAACTCGCCCATACCACCGATGATGGTTTGTCCAGTTTCATGATCAACAGTAATGCTAAAAGTAGGATCTTCTTCAGAAAGTTTAGCCAAAGCCATACCCATTTTTTCTTGGTCAGACTTAGTTTTTGGTTCAATAGCTAAAGAAATAACTGGATCAGCAAAAGTAATGCCTTCCAAAATTACTGGAGCATTTTCATCAGAAAGAGTGTCGCCAGTTTTAGTATCACGAAGACCAACCACAGCAATAATCTCTCCGGCAAAAGCTTCATTTACATCTTCTCTGTCATTAGCATGCATTAAAAGTAAACGACCAACTCTTTCTTTAACATCTTTACTAGAGTTGTAGACATAAGAACCAGCTTTAATTGAACCTGAATAAACACGGAAGTAAGTTAACTTACCAACGTGAGGATCGGTTTGAATCTTAAAAGCTAGACCACAAAACTTCTCTTCTGGAACTAATCTACGTTGCACTATCTCTTCTACTTTTCCTGGGACGTGACCCTCGATGTGATCAATATCGGTTGGAGATGGTAAATATTCGATAACAGCATCAAGTAAAGGTTGAATACCAGTATTCTTTAAGGAAGAACCAGCAAAAACTGGAACTAATTTATAACCAATAACAGCTTTGCGTAAAGCTGTCTTAAGTTCTTCAATACTAATTTCTTCTTCAGCAAAGAATTTTTCCATTAAAGCATCGTCAGTTTCAGCAATAGCTTCAACTAATTTCAGTCTTTCTTCTTCAACTTTTTTTTTGTATTCCTCTGGAATTGCTTTAATTTCTGGTTCAGTAGCGGCTTCGTGATCTTCCCAAAAATAAGCATCGCGGGAAATTAAATCAATGACTCCTTCAAAAAAGTTTTCGCTACCCATTGGCAAAACCATCACTGCTGGAGTAACACCAAATTTGACACGAATATCTTCTACGGTAGCATTAAAATCAGCACCTAATTTATCCATTTTATTAACAAAACAAATACGAGGCACATTATACTTATCAGCTTGACGCCAAACAGTTTCAGATTGAGATTGTACGCCTTCAGAAGCATCTAAAACAGTGATTCCACCGTCTAAAACGCGTAATGAGCGCTCGACTTCAGCAGTAAAATCAACGTGTCCTGGGGTGTCAATGATATTAAAACGATATTTTGCCTTTGGCAAAACAGTTTTAAAATATGGTTCCCAAAAACAAGTGGTAGCAGCAGAAACGATAGTAATTCCACGCTCCTGTTCCTGAGCCATCCAGTCCATAGTGGCTGCGCCCTCGTGAACTTCACCAATTTTATAATTACGACCAGTATAAAAAAGGATACGCTCGGTGGTGGTAGTTTTACCAGCATCGATGTGAGCAATAATACCAATATTTCTGATGCGTTCCAATGGAACTTGTCTTGATTTTGAAATGTCTGACATAGATCTATAATTTTACAATTTCTCTAGCTAATAATAAATGCGGAATATAAAACCTTACCATCTAAAGTGGGAGAAAGCTTTGTTGGATTCAGCCATACGGTGAGAACCATTACGCTTTTCTATTGCACCACCTTGTTCAATTAAAGCATCGAGTAGTTCAGCTGCTAATTTTTCAGCGTAACTATGATATTGCTTGTTTGGACGTTTATTAGATTCAGTGACTAGCCACCTTACACTTAAAGAATTGGCACGACGACCGCGTACTGGCATAGGCACTTGGTAAGAAGCACCACCAACACGACGAGAACGAACCTCCATTTGAGGTTGGATCTTGCCGATAGCTTCTTCTAAAACTTCCAAAGCTTTACGCTTGGTTTCTTTTTCGACAATAGCTAATGCATCGTAAACTTGTTTTTGAGCGACAGATTTCTTACCATCTTGCATACTGCGATTGATAATATTCTGCACTAAAACAGATCCGTATTTAGCGTCTTTTTCTATTTCACGAACTTGAGCCTTTTTGGTTCTCATACTATTTTCCTTTAACTTTTCTTGACTCCATATTTACTACGACTGGTTTTACGACCCTCAACACCAGCACAGTCATATTTACCACGAATAATATGGTATTTAACACCTGGTAAATCTTTAACACGACCGCCTCTAATCATAACAATACTATGTTCAGCCAAATTATGACCTTCACCTTGAATATAAGCGGTGACTTCCATTTTATTGGACAAACGTACTCTAGCTACTTTACGAAGAGCTGAGTTTGGTTTTTTTGGAGTCATGGTTTTAACCACAGTACAAACACCTCTTTTTTGAGGACTATTGGTAGCAACTGGGCGATTATCATTTGAATTAAAACTACGGCGAAGAGCTGTAGCTTTGATACGTTTGACTCTGCTGACGCGGCCACCTTTTCTAATTAATTGACTGATTGTAGGCATAATTTTATTTTCTATTTCTCCAAGGCAACAATTTTAACACATTAGCCTTGTTTTTTCATTATTACTTCTATACTGTTGCTCTGGCCCTTTCCTCACTAGTTGGGATTAAACGACCAATAATAACATTTTCTTTCAAACCTTCCAGGTAATCGATCGCGCCCTCAGAAGCAGCATCGGTCAAAACATGCTTGGTGTGTTGGAAAGAAGCAGCAGACAACCAAGAACTGGTAAAGAGAGATGATCTGGTAATACCCAAAAGCAAAACTCTTGCAGTAGCTGGATCACCACCGGCTGCCATAACATTATCATTCACTTCTACGAAGCGAGCACGCTCGACTACTTCACCAACTAAGAGATCAGTGTCTCCAGAAAGTTCAATTTGGAGTTTGTCACCCATTTTACGAGTGATAACTTCAAAATGCTTATCATTAATAGTTACACCCTGAGATTCATAAACCTCTTGAACTTGGTCAATGATGTGTTGCTGTGTGAAGATTAGACCCTTAAGTTGTAAAAGCTCTTGAATGTTCACACCACCACTAGTTAATTTTTGACCTGCAAAAACCAAATCTTTATCTTTAACTAGCAAAGCAACTGAAGCTGGGAGAGTAAAGGTTTCTTCTTCACCTTCTTTATTTTTAATGGTGATAATATTTTCACCATCTTTTTCTTCAATTTTAACTTTACCAACAATATGAGCAATCAAAGCTTGAACTTTTGGATTACGTGCTTCAAGTAATTCTTCCACACGAGGCAAACCTTGGGTCACGTCTAAACCGACGATACCACCTGAATGTTTAACACGCATTGTAAGCTGAGTACCTGGTTCACCTACTGACTGAGCAGCAATGACACCAACTGGTACACCAATTTCTACGTCTGTTCTGGTGGCAAAATCCCAACCATAACATTTGCTACAAAGACCTTTGTTACAATGACAGGTAATTGGAGAGCGCACCCAAACTGATTCTAAGTCTGAGGCGGCAATCTCTTTAGCCATATCATCATTGATTAATTCACCAGCAGTGACTACGGTTCTTTTGCCAATTTTAATATCTTTACTAGTATAGCGACCAAGAATTCTGTAATAGAAAACATCATTTCTAGGTGCTCTTACTAGCTCTATTCCCTCTGTAGTTCCACAATCTTCTTGACGAATAATAGCATCATGAGAGACATCCACTAAACGACGGGTTAAATAACCAGCATCAGCAGTTTTAATAGCTGAGTCAGTCAAACCTTTACGAGAACCACGAGCTGAAGTCACATATTCAAAGATAGATAAACCCTGTCTAAAGTTAGATTTAGTAGGCATTTCCACAATGTTTCCAAGTGGATCAACCACTAATCCGCGCATGGCACCTAACTGCTTCACCTGATCTTTGGAAGCACGAGTACCACCTGAATCAATAATTACTTTGACTGAGTTGTCATCGGCATAGGTTTTCCAAGTTTTTTCGGCTAATTCATCGGTGGTTTTAATCCAAACATCAAGAGATTGACGACGACGTTCTTCATCAGTAATCAAACCTTGTAAATAATTATCACGAATTAATTCAGCTTTTTGATTAGCGGCATCGACAACCTGATCTTTCTCAGCAAGCATTTCACAATCGCTGACTGAAACAGATAAACCAGAGACAGTAGCTGCTTCAAAACCTAAATCTTTAATGTCATCAATCATTTTGGCTACCACTTCGTTATCTTCGATTTCAATAGCTTTAGTGACAATTTGTTTAATCATTTTGGCATTAACTGGTTCATTGATAAAACGCAAACTCTCAGGTAAAACACTATTGAAAAGCAAGCGACCAATATTGGTTTCAACAATTTGTTTTTTACCTTTAATCTTCATAAAAACTTTAACTTTTTGACGAAGATCAAGTTTGCCAATCTGATGTAAATGATAAGCCTCATTCTTACTACCCAAAATAGATGGGAAAAGCTCAAACTTTTCATCAAAACTAGTGTAGTAATAAGCACCAAGAGCCATTTCTTTATTTGGCACAGTAATAGGTTCACCATTAGCTGGCTTGAGCAAATTGTGGTTAGCCATCATTAAATCGATCGCTTCTTGTTGAGCTTGTTTGGTCAAAGGTACGTGAACAGCCATTTGATCACCATCAAAATCAGCATTATAGCCAGAACAAACACAAGGATGAAGCGAAATAGCCCCACCTTCAATCAAAACTGGGAAGAAAGCTTGAATACCTAATTTATGCAAAGTAGGAGCACGGTTTAAAAGAACCGGGTGGTTCTCGATAACCTGCTCAAGAATTGCGTAAACACTAGATTCACGACGATCAACTAAATGACGAGCACTCTTAACGTTTGGAGCAATGCCTTTGAGAATTAATTCTCTCAAAACATAAGGTTTGAAAATTTCCAAAGCCATGTCTTTTGGTAAACCACATTGGTTGAGTTTTAGTTCTGGACCGACCACGATAACACTACGACCTGAATAGTCGACACGTTTACCAAGTAAGTTTTGACGGAAACGACCAGTCTTACCACGTAACATCTCAGAAAGAGAACGCAGTGGACGACGATTACTACGACGACGAGTTTGCTTGGTTTGAGAACTATCGATTAAAGAATCAACAGCTTCTTGGAGCATTCTTTTCTCGTTACGTAAAATGATTTCTGGGGCACCTAAATTAATTAAGTGAGCCAAACGATTATTACGGTTAATGACACGACGATAGAGATCATTAAGATCTGAAGCTGCAAAACGACCACCAGATAATTGCACCATAGGACGCAAGTCTGGAGGTAAAACTGGTAAAACTGTTAAGAACAACCAAGCTGGGTCAATACTAGACTTTTTGAAACCTTCAACTACGCGCAGTCTCTTGGTAACTTTGGCTTTTTTAGCACCTTTGCTTTCAGCTAATTCATCTCTTAAAATTTTAACTTCAGCGTCTAAATCAACTTTTTTAGCCAAAGCCAAAATACTTTCTGCACCCATACCAACTTCTAAATGAGAAGCAGCATCGTATTCATCTAACTTGAGATATTCATCTTCAGTTAAAACAGTTTTGATTTTGATTTTTTTAACCATTTGTTTAATGGTCTTGAAAATTTCTTCTGTTTGCTCAAGTTGAACTTCTAATTGTTGTTTGGTAGCAATAATTTTGTTTTTAGCCTTAAGCTCGAGTTCAGTAATTTTAAGCTGCATAGCTTCTTTACTCTTAACTCTTTCGCTTAGGGAAGTTTTCTCTTGATCTAAGGTCTCTTTAAGAGTAAGAATGGCTTTTTCAGCATTGTCACGTAACTGGTCAGCTGCAGCAACTTGATCAATATCTAATCTCTCTAGAACTGCTTTCTTTTCTTCATCATCAACTGCAAGAACTACATACTGAGAGAAGTACATGATGGAGTTAAGATTTCTTGGAGAAATATCCAAAAGTAAAGACAATTTAGAAGGAGCTCCCTTGAAAAACCAGATATGAGCAACTGGAGAAGCTAACTTGATGTGAGCCATGCGTTCACGACGAACTTTAGCTTCAGTAACTTCCACACCACATTTGTCACAGATAATACCTTTATAACGAATGCGCTTATATTTTCCACAATAACATTCGTAGTCTTTACTTGGTCCAAAGATTTTTTCATCAAAAAGACCATCTTTTTCTGGCTTAAGAGAACGATAGTTAATAGTTTCTGGTTTTTTGACTTCACCATGAGACCAGCTCATGATGTCATCTGGAGAAGCTATTTTAATTTGTAGGGCTGAGAAGTCGACAATGTTTTTCATAAGTTTCTTTCAAAAAATTTACTAAAATTAGTTTAAAGTCTCCTCTTCTGTCTCGGAGACTTCGTCTTCTATCTCTTCTTCTTTTCCATCAAAATCTTCTACTTCTTCATCTTCTTCTAAATCAACTTTTTCTTCATCTCCACTAGTGATAGTTGTACCTTCCAAATCATCAAGAATTAGAATTTCTTCTGGTGCAACTGCGGCAACTTTTTCCACAACTTCTTCTTCAGTTGGATCGAGAGCAATGACATTTAAAGATAAAGAATTGAGTTCTTTACACAAGACTCTGAAAGCTTCTGGAACGGTTGGGGTTGGAATATCCTCACCCTTAACAATAGCTTCAAAAGCTTTGGCACGACCATGAACATCATCGGACTTAATAGTTAACATTTCTTGAAGAACATGAGCGGCACGGTGAGCTTCAAGTGCCCAAACTTCCATTTCACCCATTCTCTGTCCACCCATTTGAGCTTTACCACCCAAAGGCTGTTGAGTAACTAAGGAGTAAGGACCAGTTGAACGAGCATGAGTTTTATCCTCAACCATGTGACTTAATTTGAGAATGTAGTTGATACCAACCACTGATTTCTCACGGTAAGCTTCACCTGTGTAGCCATTGTAAAGCTGTGCTTTACCAGAAACTGGCAAGCCTGCTTTTTCTAGCTCATTCCAAATTTTATCTTCATTGAATTCTTCAAAAGCTGGTACAGCTACTTTGTAGCCCAACTTATCGGCAGCCCAACCCAAATGGGTTTCGAGCAGCTGACCAAGGTTCATACGAGCCAAAACAGAAAGAGGTGAAATGATAATATCCACTGCAGTGCCATCTTCTAAATGAGGCATATCAGCAGCTGGAACAATCTTAGAAATAACACCTTTATTACCATGGCGACCAGCGAGCTTATCACCAACGGTGATTTTTCTCATTTCAGCAATCTTGACGATTACTTCTCTGATTGTACCTGGATCTAGCTCATCGCCTAAATCACGATCTAAGATTTGTACATCAATAACCACACCTTCTTCACCATGAGGAATTCTAAGCGAAGTATCGCGCACTTCTTTGGATTTTTCACCAAAGATAGCTCTGAGCAAACGCTCTTCTGGAGAAAGTTCAGTTTCACCTTTTGGAGCAACTTTACCAACTAAGATATCGCCTGATTTAACGTGACTACCAATACGGATGATGCCATCAACAGTCAGATTAGCTAAGAAAGTTTCGCTAACATTTGGAATATCATTAGTCAATTCCTCAGGTCCTAAGCGAGTGTCCATGACTTTAGCTTTATGTTCACTGATTTGGATAGAAGTTAAAGCATCTTCTTTAACTAAACGATCTGAAATAACCAAAGCATCTTCATAGCCTAAACCATTAAATGAGGTGTAAGCAATTAATAAGTTGGTACCTAGAGCCAATTCTCCTTGATCAGTAGCTGGACCATCAATTAAGACGTCGCCTTTTTTGACTTCTTGGCCAAATTTAACGACAGCTTTTTGAGAGAAACAGGTACTTTGCGAAGTTCTAACATATTTAGACAGCTTGTATTCAATTGAACCTTTATTGAATTCAATTAATTCATTATTGCTGACTTCTACAAAAGTTTTAGCTTTCTCATGAAGTTTCTTATCTAATTTAAGAATAACTTTACTACTGTCTACATATTCAATAACACCATCAAATGGAGCTAAGATGGTACGACCCATGGCGGCAGCAATTTCTGCTTCCATACCAGTACCAATCACAGGAGCCTGTGCTTTAACTAAAGGCACAGCCTGACATTGCATATGAGAACCCATCAAAGCACGGTTAGCTTCATCATGAGCAATAAAAGGAATTAATGAAGCAGAACTACCAACCACTTGTCTTGGAACAACGTCAATATATTCAACTTCTTCAACGCTACTTTCAATGAATTCATTTCTATAACGCATTGGAATCCACTCTTCGGTAATGTAGCCATCATCGCTAATGCCAATACTAGCGTGAGTAATGTGATAATCTTCTTCTTCATCAGCACTTAAATAGACGATCTCATCAGTAATCTTCATCTTACCTTTGACGTTGATAACTTTAAGGTAAGGAGCTTCTAAGAAACCATAGTCATTAACTCTGGTATAAAGTGACAAGTAAGTCACCAAACCAATATTTGGACCCTCTGGTGAGCGAATTGGACAAATACGAGAATATTGGGAAGCATTAATGTCACGCATAGAGAAACTAGCACGTTCGCGAGTCACACCGCCAGTTCCCATCACGGATAAACGACGCAAGTTATCGACTTCAGATAAAGGATTAGTTTGATCTAAAATTGCAGATAAACGATTGCGACGGAAAAATTCAGAAACAGCAGCAATTAATGGTCTAGCATTAACTAAAGCTGATGGAGTTAAAATTTCATCAGTTTTAGTTAAAGACATTTTTTCACGGATAGATCTCTCTAAACGAATTAAGCCAATACGGAAAGCATTGCCTGCAACCAATTCGCCAACACGACGAACACGACGGTTAGATAGATGGTCAATATCATCGACTTTACCTTCACCATTTTGTAGCGCAATTAAGTAGCCAATAGCAGCCACCAGATCTTGAGGATCTAAAATGGTTTTTTTCTTATCAACATCAATTTTTAAACGACGATTAACTTTGTAACGACCAACTTCACCGAGATCATAACGACGATCGTCGAAAAACATGTGATTTAAAAATTCACGAGCTGTTTCGAGCACAGCTGGTTCACCAGGTCTCATCTTTTCATAAATTTCAATCAAAGCTTCAGCTTGATTGGTAGTGGAATCTTTTTTGAGAGTATTGTTTAGTAAATCTAATTTGTCTTTTTTGAGCACATCTTCAAAAAGAGCAGCAATATCATCATTGCTTTCATAACCAAAAGCTCTAAGTAAAACAGTCACAGGCATCTTACGACGACGATCAATTTTGACAGTGATTACATTACGACGACTGACAGTTACCTCTAACCAAGAACCACGCATTGGACGAAGTTCGGTTTTATAAAGTAATTGCTTACTAGCTGAATCTTCTTCACCCAAAAAGAAAACACCAGGAGATCTAACTAACTGAGTAACGATTCCTCTTTCGATACCATTGACAATAAAATTGCCAGTAGCGGTCATCTTTGGAATATCACCTAAGAAAACTTCTTGAGTACGTTCCTCACCAGTTCTCTTATTAAGAAGAGTGGCTTCAACGTATAAAGGCATGTCATAGGAAACATTTTTTGATTTGGCTTGAGCTGGACTGTATTTAACTTCACCAAAACGATATTTGCCAAAAGTTAGGGACCAATTTTTACCGGTAAAATCTTCAATGCCTTTGTCGCCGTTAACTTCTTTGAGAGCAACCGCAATGCCATTTTCTAAGAAATCCTTGTAACTCTCACTTTGGAGTTGAATAAGATCTAAGATTGGCAAAATCTGGTGCTTTTGACCCCAATTTTGACGACGTGCTTTTTGTGGCATGAAAATTCCTTTTTAGTTTTAGTGTAACTATTTCTTCTTGCTACTTGATTTTTAAAAGGAACAAAGTAAAAATAAACAAAGATTAACAAAGCAAAAAAACACAGCTTATGCTCGATAACGCTGTGTGAACCAAACTACTTGCTTAGTTGTTTTATAAAAACTAAAGTCACCAATCTTTGTTTTTTCTGCTAGTTTTCTACTCAGTCCCTTTTAGACAATTTGCTATTATAGCAACAAATAATCTCTAGCGCAAGTATTTATTTACGTTAGTATTATGTTCCTCCAAAGTAATAGCAGTATGAATTTTACCGCTATTATCATGAATATAATAGAGCGCCTGAGTTTGACCTGGATTTAAAGCCGCTTTGATCGCTGCTAAGCCTGGATTGCAAATTGGTCCAGGAGGAAGACCTGCGTTTTTATAAGTATTGTAAAGTGAATCCAATTTCTTATCCTCAGCTAAAGGAGTTTGCCACCAAGAAAGTTCGGTTTTGCTATAACCCTTAACATATTGTAGTGTTGCATCAACTTGCAAAGGCATATTTATATCGAGACGATTGAGTAAAATCTGTGCCACAAGTGGCATTTCTCCATCGTTAGCACTTTCTCTTTGAACTAAAGAGGCTAAGGTTAAAACTTCGTTCAGACTCATTTTACTTGAAGAAATTTCTTTACTAAGCCCAGAGCTGACTTTACTAGCAAAAGTGTTTTTTAGTAAAGATAAAAGTGTGGTGGTGGTAATTTCTCTTGGCACTAAATACGTATCAGGAAACAATTGCCCTTCCAAACCTTTACTTAAATTTAAAAATTCTGTTTGATTAAAATTCTCTAAGCCCTGCTTACTCAAACTTTCCGCAATTTCTTCTAAACGCCAACCTTCTGGAAGAGTTATCCAGGTATCATCTGTGCCAACAGTCAAAGCGTGAGCAATTTCCCAAGTATTCATGTCGGATGAAAGCTCAAAACTGCCGGCTTGAATTTTATTAGTCAAGTCATTTTTATAAACTGCAAAACGAAAAGCCCATTTGCTTTTAATCAAATCTGCCTCTTCTAATCTGGAAGCAATGATCGACAAAGCCTGTCCTTTGGGAATTACAAAACGAATACTTTGCTGACTAACATTTGATTTAGCCTGAAAAAAGCTAGCGAATGCAAAAAACAAAGAAATTAAAACAATTAGTGAAGAAATAAGTAAAAAGAAAAGTTTTGGCAATTTTTTAAACATATTTTAAGTTTGAAGCAATAAGTGTAGCATAAAAATAGTTTGGAAGGAAATTTTATAGAGGCAAATTCTCAAGGAAATCTTCTAAGATCAGGGCAGCACTGTAATGATCAATTTGACCTTGACGCTTTTTCAAGCTAAAACCAGCTTCTTTCATTCTTCTGCCCACTTCATAGGAAGAAAGAGTTTCATCAATCATGTTTACTGGAAGAGAAGTCTTTTTCTCAAGGAGAACAGCAAAATCTTTAATTTTCAAAGCCATTTGCGCTTCCGAAATACCTAGAACAATCTCATTAATGGCTTTTTCTTGACAAATGTTAGCTATTTTAGATAGGACTTCTTCGTTAGCTATTGGATTCTCTTCACTAGTTTTATTAGCAATAACCAAAAAAGGTTCAGCTAAACTAGCCACATTGAAGGCTAATCCAATTCTCCTAGTTCCATAATCAATTCCTAGAAATTTTTTCATATTATTCTTTTATTAGCTGTGCTATTACCACTCCTCGACGTAGAACCGTTCCCTCTGGAACACAAGTGACTAACTTAAGTTGACGAGCATCATAGCGTTGCGCCAAAATAAAAGTATCAGTTGGCTTCACCTCGGTATTGCTTTGCACCTGATAAGTATATTTGGCGTTATTATAAGTCAAATAAATCATATCTCCATTTTTGAGAGTCATAATTTTGCTAAAAATAGAAGTGTAGCGACGAGAATTCTTTTCACTAGGATTATAAAACTGACGCAAAACAGAATGACCAAAAATCACTGGGGCACCAGGCTGACCAGGAAGAGCGGTGCCAGGATATTGAATTAAGCTTTTATTGAGATCTGTACCACCAACTTTAACCTTGGCATTGCTGACATTCACTGCTGGAATATCAAGACGATATTCTTCAGCCTGATAATCAACATCTGAAAAAGCAGAACTTTGCTCATCAAACCAATTACTTAAGTCAGTGTAATCGAGATTGTAATCTAAAATAATTGGCTCATCTAAAACTGGAGCTACTTCATTTTCATCGATTAAACTAGATTTGGCAAAAACTAAGTTATTGGAATTTGCTATTTGAGTTTTAGACAGAGGAGACAATAGTTCACTTGCCTTTTGATCATTTTTAGTTAAAACTTGACTAATAATTGGCCAAGCAGCGCTACCAGCTAAAACAATCCCTATGATAATTAGAATTAATGGCATTGCGGCAGCGCCAACCTTAATATACTGTGGGATGCGCTGCCAAAATTTAGATTCAATTTTTTTATCCAGCTCTTTTTCAAAATTTTTATTAGCTGCGTCACGCTTAATAAAATCAGAAAATTTATTATCTAACTCATCCAAAGAAACATTCTTTAAGAGAGCTTGCCTGTAAACCCCTAGCAACTCTTGCTTATTTATTTTGAAATTTTTTGACATAGAGATTACTTACTCAGTTCTACGGTAATTCTGGACTGATCACTTGGCAACTTACGTAAAATGCCATTCAAAAAAGGCGGATTGTAAATTACCTGAACCTGCTTAATCTCACTTTTATCTTCTAAGTTCTTAATTACTTCAGACCACTGCTGACCTAAAACTTCTTTTTTTAGCTCGTCTAATTTTAAACTAGCCACAGCTTTAGCACTTAAGTCAGCATTTAATTTAATCTTACTTGATCCTGATGCCACTTGGGCTTTATCACTTAATAAAGATGGATCTTGGTCGATAAAAGCATAACCATCTGGCAAATCTTCTTTAAGAATCGCCAATGCTAATTGCTTAAGATCTGAAGAAAGATATTTGACTGCTTCAACTTCCAAGCTGAGATCCAGACTCAATGACTCTGTTTCATCTCCAACTTTGGCAGAAAAATCGCTCTTTGTTACAGTAGTCTTACTAGTGGGAACTAAATGGACGCCATCTTTAGATTCTTCTTCAAGTTCTTTACTTGCTTCGATTACTAATTTTTCACTCAAACTAGCAAGCAAACGACTTTGATCAACTTCTGCTACAACTCTAACTTCTCGACTAGAACCACCAGAGAAAGTGTCGGTCGCAGTAGCAGAAAACTTATCATCAAAGTAATCAGCCACGCGAAACTTGGTATCTTTATTGAGATTAGCTTCTGAGCCAATATCATTGGCTGTAACCGCTACTTCAATTTTGCCGTAATCTACACCAGAACCACCATCTTTTTCGGTAGCAGCAGGAACCTTAACTGTCTCATCAAGTAAAAATTTAATTCCTTCACTACTAATAATCGTTCCACTATTTAGTTCAGTTTCTTCAGAAGTTTTATTATAAATAGCAACTTTACCTTTTGCTTTATCACCTACCAAACCAATACCAGTAGTGGCAGTAACATCTTGACCGCTAATCTCTTTATCTTCTAAAGAAGCTTTTAAAAGTGCTTTACTAAAATCAGAATCTTCAATATTCGGATCCAGAACAATGGCAACATTTTTTTGGAGTAAGGTTTGTTCAGGAGTTAAAATAACTTTAACCTTAGAAAAGAAAAAAGAAAAAATAGTAAAAATTAATAGAACAGCTAATAAACCGGCAGCAAAGCCAAGTAAAATCATTTTCTTGTGAGCTAGATAAAATCTAGCCAAAGGAGAACGTTTCTTTTTAGACTGATTTTTTGTTTCTTCGATTCTTTGGAAATCTTGATCTTGCATTACAGCCTTCTCTTTGTCTTTAGAAAAATAATTCTGATCGAATTTAATCCCAAAACTACTAGCGCTTGGCTTTTCAACTGCATAATCTTCATTTATTTGATTTTTAATTGGCTCGATAGTTGGTCCAACTGGTTTCAATTCCTCAACCTGTTCTAATGATAAATCTGGCTCAATTTCTTTTTCTGGCTCTGGCTTTATCTCTTGCCTTGATGTATCAATTCTTTGCTCGCCAGCGTTTGGCATTTTAGCTAGAAAATTTTCTTTAGTGAAAATTTTCCCAGCACTCAAACTTACTGATTTGATCATATAATCAGCCTCCAAAACAACAATATTTGGAGCTTGAGTGAAACCAGGATTATTTGTCCAATCTTCTTTGACTAATTGATCGTGTAAAGACTCCAACTCTTTTTGCTTAAGGGCAATAGAAGTCATTAAAATTTTATTTGGAAAGTATTTGCCTTCTTGACCTAAATGTTTAGATGCTCTGGCTAAAACTTCATTGAAGTCATTTACTATATTTCCAGAGCGACCAACTGTGATTAAATCTAAGAATTGTCCATGTTTGAGAAAAATAAGATCAAAACTATCTTCTTTGAAAATCAGTAAAAGACAAGAATCACCCTCATCTCCAATTAAACGAGCTTCAGCCATAGCTTCCGAAATACTAAATTGTCCAATGGCATCTAAGCTTAATTCTTCAGAAATTTCCTTAACGATAGGCTTCTTTGTATCGCTTAGATCTTTATCTTCTAGCCAAGTGTTATCAAAAGCAAAAACAGTTTCCACTACATCTTGAGAATCTGGACCCAGCTGCTGCAAACTTTTATCTAGTTGCTCTAGTAAATCTTTACGATCGAAATAAGCCTTAATTTCTGAAAATTCTTTGATCTGAATACCTTGACCATTATTTGAAACCAAAGATGATTGCAAAAACTTATCAGTCAACAAAACAGTAAGAAAATAATGTTTCTCTTGGTCGGGCATAACGTTTAGTTTTTATTATATAGAGTTCTGTACTTTAATACAGTCCATTGAAGGAGCTGATTAATTAGCGTGAGTTGGCACTTATTCAATAAACAGCGACTTCACTGAGCGAAAAGAAGATTGTTAATTTAAATAACAAACAATTTTAGTGAAGCGTGACTGTATTAAAGTACAGAACTCTATTCCATTAAAGCAAAATTAAGCGCTTTTTTGAAGAGCGTATATTCTTCTGATCCCATCGGCAACCGCTTTTTCCTTGGTCAGAGTGATCTCTCCAATAACCCCAGTTCTCTCGACATGTGGACCAGAACAAAGCTCGCGAGAGATGAAATCTTCGCCTTTTTTATTGCCTGATGGATTTTTACCAATTGAATAAACATTGACTATATCTGGATATTTATCAATAAATAAAGCAACAGCGCCAGTTTTCAGAGCCTCACTCTTTGGCATAATCTGCTTATCAACTTCAAAATCAGCCTTGATCCACTCATTAATTAAAGACTCCACATTGGCTTTTTCTACTGCGGTTAAAGCTTTTGGATGAGAAAAGTCAAAACGCAAACGCTCGGCAGTAATATTGGAACCTTTTTGCTCCACGCTGTCACCAAGAACTTGACGTAAAGCAGCATGAAGTAAATGAGTGACGGTGTGATACTTAGTGGTCATTTCTCCTTGATCAGCCAAACCACTCTTGAACTGAGCTTGACTACCTTGTTTGGAGTTAAGCGAATGAAAAGTTTTTTTGGATTGATATTTTTCTTCGATTTTTTCTTCTATTTGCAGCGATCGATTCTTTGCCTCTTCGAGAGAAAGCTCAAAAGGAAAACCAAAACTTTCGTATAAATAAAAGGCAATTTCAGCCGTAAAAAGGCTTTTTTGAGCCAGCATTTTTTCAAACTCTTTTAAACCTTTACTTAAACTTCTACTGAATTTCTTTTGCTCATCAGCTAAAACTTGGCTAATTTTTGCCTGTTGTTCTTTAAGCTGTGGATAAAAATCTGCATAGATCTCAACTACGCTTGGCACTAATTCTACTAAAGTTTCCTGTTTGATCTCTAAATAAGCGGCTTGGCGCAAAGCACGACGCAGTAGACGACGCAAAACATATCCCTGCTCTTTACTTGAGGGAAAAACTCCATCAGACATCAACATGACTGCTGCTTTCATGTGGTCAGCAATAACTCGGAAATATTTTTGTTTATCTTGATCGTCGTAACTAAAACTTGTAAAAGATTGGATTTTTTCAATCAAAGGTAAAAAGGCGTCTGTTTTAAAAACATCCGGCTGATTCTGATAAGCTGCTAAAATTCTTCCTAAACCGCCACCGAAATCAATATTTGCTTGAGCGAGTGGCACAAAACCAGAATTGGTTTTTTGATACTGCATAAAAACAGAATTACCAATTTCCAAAAATCTGCCACAATCGCAATTAATGTGACAAGGATTCTCAGCGTGCATTGCTCTGGCTAGATCACTATCTTGCTCACCAAAATCATAAAAAATCTCACTGTCTGGTCCACCCGGTTCACCAACTGGCATGTTGACCGGCACACCAGAACGTGACCACCAATTTTTTTTCTCACCGTAAAAATAAATTTTTCCATCTTGCAAACCAGCTTCCTCTGGATTGTCAATAATTTTAGCCTCTACTCCAACGCTCTGAAAAAGTTCCTGCCAAAGCTCAGCGGCTTCATTATCACGCTCAATTCCTAATTCTTTATTACCAGAAAAACAGGATACATAAAGCTTTTTTGGGTCAAGTTTTAGTTCTTTGACTAAAAAATTAAAAACAAAAGTAATCTGTTCTTTTTTGAAATAATCTCCAAAAGACCAATTACCTAACATTTCAAAAAAAGTAGTGTGACGATTATCGCCAACTTCTTCAATGTCATCAGCTCTGAAACATTTTTGCGAATTGGCAACTCTTTTACCCTCAGGATGAGCCGCACCAAAAAAATAAGGGATCATCGACTGCATGCCAGCACTAGTGAATAAAGTACTTGGATCATTTTCAGGAACCAGAGGAGCTGAAGGCACAATCTTATGATCCAAACTCTTAAAATAGTTCAAATATTGTTGACGAACAAAAGATAAATCTGACATGAAGCTTATTATACCCGATCAATTGCTTTGCTAATAATTAAATACCTTTAAACTTTGGCTTTTTGCTACGGTTGCGGCGACGCTTGAGTTTGGCTAAATGAGCCAATTCTTTTTCTATACTTTTGCTTTCAAAAGCATCTTTCATACCAGTAAAAGAATTTGCTAATTTCTGTAAATATTCTTTGCGAAAATCTTCAAAAGAAATGTTTTTGTCTTTGATTAAACCTTGCTGCCAAAGGTATTCTTTAGCTTCTTCCCATTTTTCGGCAAGTTCTTGTCTTTTTTTGCTGCCACTTGGACTAGCAAAATATGAAAAAATGGCGCCCAAACTAAAGGCGCCAGCAAATAATAATAAGGAATTATTCTCCGTCTTTTTCATCATCCTTATCTTTATCTTTTTTGTCTTTATTAGCAAAAGACATAAAACCTTCAGCAACTTTTAAACCAGCAGTAAAATTAGTTACGAAAGAACTTAGACTATGAAAAGGATTAAGAATCCCAGTAATTTTCTCTTGAGTAGTATCAATTGTCGCATTGGCTTTTTTGAGCACTTTTTTGCTCTCCACTAAAACACCAATTAAATTAATCGCCACAACCACCAAAACAATTGTCAAAACTACCAAGCAAACAACTAGAACGATAGGAAGAATTTCATTTGTCATAAGACCATTGTGACATAAGTTGAAATTTTTATCAAAACTTAACGCGGACAGATCTTTGTAAAACACTACTTTTACCATTTTTATCACTGGCTTTAATGGTAATTGTGTTCACTCCTTCTTGAGGTAAATACAACTCTGTTTCAAAAGAACCATCTTCCCGCAAAGCCACTGGCAAAGAATTAACCGTTAAAATTGCTTCTACCTCGGTGTCACCTTTCAAAATTACTCTTGAAGAAACTTCTTCATTTTCTAGTGGAGCTGAAAGCATCAAAGCTGGCGGACGACTTAGTTGATACCACTGCCAAGCAGCATAGGAAAAAAAGACTAGAAAAACTGTAATCACTGAAAACAGAACTAGACGTACCGGCGACCAAAGGGTTTTTTTCTTTAATTGTGGATAGAGAAATTCTCTGGGAATTAATTGTCCTCTGACGCTTTCTTCAAAATCTCGGCGCAAGATAGCAAACAAAGGTTTTTCATCAAGTTCAAAAAGTCTGGCGTAATTACGAATATAAGCTTTGACAAAAGTTGCTGCCGGCAAAGCGTCAAAATCATTTTCTTCTAAAGCAAGCAAATACTCTAATTTAATATGGGTTTCTTTGGCCAAATCTTCTAGGGTAAAATGTTTTTTCTCTCTAGCAGAGCGCAACAAATCACCAATTGTCTGAGTTTGCATAATTTATTTTGATAATTTTAGGATAGGGCTTTTTTCAAAAAAGCAGTTACTCTGCCACCATCAGCTCTACTACCAACTTTTTTCATGACTTGACCCATGAGTGGACCAAAGTCTTTATTTTCTACACTAGCTAAAACTTCAGCAACAACTGCCTCTAGCTCTGCATCTGAAAGTTCAGTTGGTAAATAACTGGCAAAAATTTCAATTTTGGAATTAGTCTCATCAATTAAATCTTGACGAGCTGCTCTTAAAAAATCGACCAAAGCATCTTTTTGTTGCTTGAGCATGCTTTTGATAATCTTCTGCACTTTTTCATCGTCAGCCTCACCATTATCAATTTCAAAGTTTTTCACATCGCTACGAATCATGCGCACCACATCTAATTTGAGAGTTTCGTGAGCCCTCATCGCATTTTTCATATCTTCCATAAGTTGTTCTTTTAATGTCATTTTAGCCTTTCTAAGTTTATCCTTTAAATATTCTTTTTAATTTGTTTGAAATTGATTTTAGAGAATTATTGATAAATTTTTCCCCCTCTAATCTAGAGTTATTGCTTTTCACTAAGGCAGTGAAATCTTTAACATTACGAAGAATTTTTGTCTGCCCATCAACAGTCTTCAACGCTAACTTTTTTGAAGGATCCAAAATAAAACCTTTTGGGTCGGGTTCCTGTTCAACCACAACTAAAGTGTTACCTGGTCTATTAAAAGGACTAAAGAATATTATATCTTTTGGATTCTTAAAATAAGCTTCTAAAACAGAGATATTACCTGATTCAATTAAATGATCATAAATAGATTGGCGAAGTACGTCTATATCTGGATTTGAAGAAAAATTTGTTTCTTCTTCATCTTTTAAAATGAAGGTCTCAGATTTTGTCATAAAAATTTTCCCTTTTAAATTTCAACTTAATACTCTTTCTTGTGGACAATACAAGACTCGAACTTGTGACCTCACGAATGTGAATCGTGCGCTCTAACCAACTGAGCTAATTGTCCTTATCTAGCAAACTAGGTCGTATTATAGAAAACTCTGGAGGAAAAGACAATCTGTTGCACTTCTTGCTAACTTCGCCATCGATAATTAAGCTAGATGAGACTTAAAAATCTGCTCTTAGAATTGTTTTTCCCTAGTTTTTGTTTGCATTGCCAAAAGCTAGGCTACCTGCTTTGCGAAAATTGTTATCACGGCCTGGAGTTCTATTTTCTACAAAATAAACTCGAGGAAATTACTCCTCATTTTGAGACAGCTTACCTCGATCAATTACAAATCATCGCTAGATTTAACTTCACTTTGCAAAAATTAGTCAAAGCGCTCAAGTATAAAAATAGTAAAAATGTTGCGCCTTTTTTGGCTAAAATGTTGTGGCGACATTTACTGATCCCTGAAGCCGATTTAATTACTTTTGTGCCACTTCACCCTCGAAAACTTAAGCTTCGCGGCTATAACCAATGCCAAGAAATCGCTCTAGAACTCGCTAAACTTAGCAACATTCCAGCTAAGAATTTACTTGAGAAAAAAATTAATAACCAAGCACAAGCACAAATTAAAAACCAAGCAGAAAGACTTGAGAGAATGGCAAACCTATTCGCTGTCAGAGAAAAATACCAGAATTTTGTCAAGGAAAAGAAAATTATTTTACTTGATGATATTTTAACTACCGGCGCTACACTCAATGCCGCTAGCCAAGCTTTAAAAAAAGCTGGCGCAAAGAAGGTGTTTGGATTGATAATAGGGTCAAAAATGGAATAAATTAGCAAGTATCTGCTATAATAAGCTTAGTTCTTTAAAAAGGGGATGTATTGCTTTGACGTAACATCTTTTAGATAGTCGCAGATTGTCTTTGGACCAAAGACATTAAAAAGGCCCGGACAATAAATGTCGATAACATAATCTCAAAAGCAAAGACTGCTGTCAGCAATTTTGTTGCCAGTTTCAATGCTCCTGCTTTAGCTTATTGCTAATTTAGGCATTTATTTATTTGTGTTAGTGATGCAGATAGGTAAGTGAAAACTCAGTCACTTGGCTAACTTTTTGAACTCGCGTTGCAAAAAGTTCTAAGACATAACGCGGATAGGTCAGTAAAAGTTTGTTTGTACAACTTATTGATCTTTAATCGAAAGCAAACTAAATCTGTAGAAGCTATTTAAACATTTGGATACGGACGCGGGTTCATAACCCGCCATCTCCACTTTATCCTTCTTGTTCTTTGCTCATCAAAAACTCTCTAATTTTGCCGTTGTTGACTTCTCTTGGCTTACTGCCATCTGGAGGGCCAACCATGCCGAGTTCGTAGAGTTGATCTAGAATTCTAGCGGCGCGGGCATAGCCAACAGACATGCGACGCTGAATCAAAGAGGAGGAAGCCTTATCGGCGGTCAAAAAGAGCCGCGCCGCTGCCTCACATTTATCATCAATATCTGATCCACCACCATCATCAGAACCCATACTGCCCCCAGTAACTTTGCTAGACTGATACTTGGTAGTAATTTCTTCCTCATAATGAGGTTTTTGACCCTGGGATTTTAAGAAATTAATCAAATTATTGGTTTCTTGAACACTGACAAAAGTACCCTGGACACGAGATGGCTTTGGTTTGTCTGGAGCTTGGAAAAGCATATCACCACGACCAAGCAATTTTTCTGCACCTGGACTATCCAAAATGACACGACTGTCCATCATCGAAGCCACGTTAAAAGCGATACGAGTTGGTACGTTAGCTTTAATCAGTCCGGTCAAGACATCCACAGAAGGACGCTGAGTAGCCAAAACTAAATGGATACCAACGGCACGAGCCATCTGAGCAATACGCGTCACACTCTCTTCAACTTCTGAAGGCGCAAAGAGCATTACATCAGCCAACTCATCAATCACAATCACGATGTTTGGCATGGAAGCCAAACCAGCTAGTTCATTATATTCATTAATATTTTTGACACCTACTTCTGCCAACATTTTGTAGCGCTTGTCCATAGTTTGACAGGCCCACTTGAGTGCAGAAACAACCTTATTTGGCTCAACAATTACTGGAGTTAATAAATGAGGAATGTCATTGTAGCCAGTTAATTCGACACGCTTAGGATCAACCAAAATAAACTTAACTTCTTCTGGCGTAGCTCTAAACAAAATTGAGCACATAAAAGAGTTAATACAAACAGATTTACCAGAACCAGTTGAACCAGCGATTAATAAATGAGGCATCGCCGCAATATCAACAATCGATGGACGACCAGCTACATCTATGCCAAGAGCCACGGCTAATTTAGATTTATGCTTTTTAAGCTCTGGAGATGACAACATGGTTTTGAGAGTGACATACTCAGCACTACGATTTGGCACTTCAACACCAACTAAATTACGACCTGGAATTGGCGCCTCGATACGAATTTGTCCAGTTGGAGCAGATAAAGCTAAAGCTAAATCAGTTGATAGAGCAGTAATCTTAGATAAACGAGTACCTTTGTTAATATCTAGCGCATATTGAGTAACTGCTGGACCAGGATTATATTCAGTCACTTTGGCTTGAATACCAAAAGAATCCAAAGTGTTTTCAATAATCGCTGCGTTGCCTTTGACATCTCCACGGTCGGCTTTGCCACCAGACTTTTGTGAGAGTAAGGATAAAGGTGGATAATCCCACATCATTGGCACTGAAGAGGCGTTAAGAGCTTCTTGATTATCAAGATTGGAAGAAGAGGTTTCTTTTTTAAGCTCGTCTTCAATAATTGCCTTAGCACTACTGTTATCTTGTTCAATTTCCTCATTAAAAGAAGAGCCTTTTTTAAGACCTTTGTCTTTACTAAATCCAAAACCAAAATTAGGAATAGAAAAACCCTTGGCTTTAGTGATTTCCTTTTCGCTGACTTGATCAGCAAAAATATCTTTAGCTTCTTTTTTATCTTTGGCTCTCTTCTTAAATAATTTGCCAAGTAATTCAACCAGCTCCAATAAAGAAGATTGGGACAAAATTAAAATACCAATTAAAACAATGGCGCTAAAAAAAGCATAGGAACCAGATTCAGTAATTAGTCTGGCAAAATTAACAAAAAGACTTGAACCTACTTGTCCACTTTTAGTAACGCCCATGGTACCAAGCATTAGTAAAATCGTGCCAAGTAAAATAGTTGGTTTTGACCAAGCATGTTTACTACGTAGCATTACTAAGCCTGCAGAAATCAAAACAAAAGGTAAAAACAACATTGATAAACCAAACTTTAAAGACAGGATATCATTGATGAAAATAAGCAATTGACCTTGACCGGTAAATGAAATTAAGACCAATAAACCAAGCAAAATCAATAGAACTGCCACTACTGAATAACTAGTGTCGCTACGCATTTTAAGACGAATTGCTTTGCGTTTTTTTCTTTTGCTGCGTTTAAAATTAGCCATATTTGTATTGTTATAGGATATAACACAAAACACTATCGCGTCAAGTGCTTTATTAAGTACTAACTCTATTTAAGAGGAAAAAAGCTCCACTTGCAAGAGATAGCTACATTTCCAAAATTACCGGTACAATAATTGGTTCTCTACGAATCACTTTATATAGTTTTTTTGCCAAACGACGCTCAATTTTTCTCTTGAGATCGTCATCTTTGATATTCTGTGCTTCATCACCCACTATCTCGGCAGTTTTTTGCTTAATAAATTGAATGACTTCATCAGCTTCTTTCATAAAGACAAAGCCTCGAGAAATGACTTTCATTTCTTTGAAGTCAAATTGTCCTTTGGTTCTTGGAATAATCAAAACAATAATACCTGACTTAGAAAGAGAGAGGCGATCTGACAAAACCACTGGTCCAACATCACCAATTCCTAAACCATCAACTGCTTTAGCATTGAGTAAAACTTCATCAACTACTTGGATACCGTTTTCGTCGATACCAAGCACTTGACCAGAATCAGGCAATAAAACATGGCGATTATCGTAATTGAGAACTGGAGCCACAAGTTTTTTGAAAAGAGCGCGATGGCGATTGGCACCACCAATTGGCATGATGTATTTAGCGTTTAAAACTTCGACAATTTCTCTTTGCTCAATGGCACTAGCATGACCAGAGCTATGAATGCCTGAGTTAATGGTTGGATAAACCACATCAACATTATTGGAAGACAATTCATCAATAGCTGCATAATAATTAATTTCATTGCCAGGAATAGCGTCAGCTGAAAAAATCACTTTATCCTCTGGAGAAATTTGGATAATACGATGCTCGCCATAAACGGCTCGCACTAGCGATGAACCCTCTTGACCCTGACTGCCAGCAATAATAACACAGAGCTGATTATCTGGAACTTCGCTAATGTGTTTCTTATCCACTTGAGTTCCAGGAGCCATGCGTAATTTCTTTAGCATAGTGGCTACAACCATATTTTGCTCAACACTGCGACCCACAAAAACCACTTTGCGTCCAATAGCTTCACAAACATTAACTACCTGTTGAATACGATGAATATGGGAACTCATCAAGGTAACCAAAATCTTACCTTTGACATTGGCCATTTCTTCTTCGAAAACTGGAGTAATAGTTGATTCTGATTTAGTCCACTGATCTCTTTCAACACGCAAACAATCAATCATGGCTAACAAAATACCCTGATCGGCAACTCTTTTGATTTCTTCCATGTCTGACAGAATGCCATCAACTGGAGCTTTATCAAGTTTAAAATCACTGCCGTGATAAATTCTACCGACTGGTGTATCAATTACAATGTGTCTTGTATCTGGTACAGAATGAGTCATTGGAATTAATTCAAATGAAAAGAAATCGCTAATTTTAGTAATTCTCTCGTCAGAAATAGCTTGCATGTCACGATCGAGTTTCTTCTCTGAGATACGATCGCGCGCAAAACCAATCGTCAAAGGTGAACCATAAATTGGGAAGCTTGGCAATTCACCCAATAAATAAGGTAAAGCTCCAATATGATCGTCATGGCCATGACTAAGAATCATACCAACAATTTTAGCGCCCTGTTCGAGCTGATCTTGTAAATAACTAATATCAGGAATCAAAGTATCGACGCCTGGCATATACATGTCAGGAAAACCAATGCCACAATCGACAATTAGAATTTCTTTTTCATATTGATATAAATACATATTTTGGGTGACACCACCCATTCCCCCTAGGGGTAAAAGTTTTAGTTTGGACATAATTTCACGAATTATATTTTTCTCCTCAGCGTCTCTCGAGTGAAGACGTTCACTCGGGTGGCGCAATGCATCGAAAAATAAATTCGTTCCTTTCTTTTTAATTTATTGTTAAATAATTTTTTATAATAATGCTTCTTTAACTGTTTCGCTAAAAAAGGCTTCGTCTTTGGTGTTTTCCACCCAATCCACAATTTTATCTATTTTGGCAAAATCCTTGATAAATGAATCTTTTACTCTAGTCGCTCTCAAAGCGGCGGCGGGATGATACATTGGCAAAATAAATAAGAGCTGGTCATTCCATTTTACCTTATGTAAACGTCCATGAATCTGCGAGATTTTTACATCTGACAAAAACTTGGCCATACTGAAACGCCCCAAAGTCATAATTAGTTTTGGCTTGATAATTTGAATTTCTGCATCTAGATAAGGCTTAAAAGCTAAAATTTCTGCTGGTAAAGGATCACGATTGTCTGGTGGGCGAACTTTGACAATGTTGCTAATATAAACTTGATCTTCTTGTAAACCACTCTCGGCTAAAACTTTACGCAACAACTGCCCAGAGCGACCAACAAAAGGTCTTCTCTGCACGCTCTCATTATAACCAGGAGCTTCACCAATTAGCATCACACTAGCATTCTCATTACCTTCACCATGAACGATGTCTTCAACTTTTTCTACCAAGGGTAAATTTTGAAAATTCTTTTCTAGATCTGCTTTGAGCGTCTTTAAATCAGTAAAATGCATTAAAAATATTATATCAAGAATTGAGCCTAGTAGGAGGGTAAGAAAATTTTGTAATTTTCTTGACCAATTTCAACCTTGTTATATTTACCTTCAACAATAATGCGCGCCGCTTTACGCGCCGCGCCCTGAATAGTTCTCTGCAAAGTACGAATACCAGCATCAAAACCAAGCGGACGAACCATCTTAATCCACATTTCGTCACGAATAACAAACTGCTCAGTTTTTAAACCAACTTCCTTAAGAACTTTTGGCATGATATATTTCTTAGCAATTGCGATTTTTTCCTCATCAGTATAAGAAGGCATGCTAATTTTTTCCATACGATCCATTACAGCAGTCGCAATCTTACGAGTATTGTTGGCTGTTGCTAAGAAAATCGCTTGGGAGAGATCAATTGGATAATTAACATAGTCATCAGTAAAAGCATGATTCTGGGCTGGATCAAGCAATTCCACTAAAACACCCATGATATCCATATTGGCATCATCAGAAGCGCGATCAATTTCATCAAGTAAAATAATTGGATTCATTACTCCAGATTCGCAAACTCCTTTTAAAACTTTGCCTGGCTCTGAACCCAAAAGTAAGCGTGAATTACCGCGTAATTCTTTAGAACTACCCATACCACCAAAAGGAATACGTACTAGTTTGCGACCCAAGGCTTCAGCTAACGAATAAGCAAAAGTAGTTTTTCCAGTACCAACCAAGCCAACTAAGAGCAAAATTGGAGCAGAAAACTTTTCATCTTGAAGATTATTTTTTTGTAAATTTAAAACTGCTAAATATTCCAAAAAACGATCTTTGACCTCCTGCATACCATAGTGATGTTGATTAAAAATCTCTTGGGCTTTTTGGATATCTAAAGTATCTTCAGTTTTTTTACCAAAAGGAATGCGCAAACACCAATCGACATAATGAGAAACTTTTTCATATTTCTCATCATAATTGCCAAGTTCAACACTACGCTGTAGCGCCACCATTTCTTTTTTGAGCTGGTAACGCATCTCATCGGGAAGTTCTCCCTGTTCAACTTTAGCTGCTAATGCAGCAATTTCTTGGTTAAGAAGTTCGCGAAAATCTGACATAAATTTCTATTAAGGTAAACTAATCTCTGTATTTAACTGCTACACCCAAGCCAATTGAAAATAAAGCTAGAGCGACAATTAAAAAAGTGTTTTCTGTGGCACCTGCGCTAGGCAAAGTACTAGTGGTTGTAGCCGTACTAGTCGGAGTAGCAGTTGGAGTAGTCGTTGCCGAAGCAGAACTGATCGTCAAAGTAAAATTTAAACTAGTTTGACCAGTAGAACTAATTGCTACACCATGAGCATCATAAGTTAAATTGGAAAGATAAGTGGACCAAGCACCATCTTTATCAGCAGTTGCGCTATAAGTTACATCATCAACTTTAATAGCTACTGAACTGGAGGCGTTAGCTAAACCATAAAGACTAAAAGAGCGCAACGGATAAGTATAAGCAGAGACAGTCGAACCAATTCCATCACCAGTAATATCTAAAGTTCCAATTTTGGTTAATTCCATAGCACGAGCACTATTTGGAAAAAGCAAAAAAGAGACAAGTAAAAATAAAATAAAGAAGACTTTTTTCATATGGCTAATTAATTAAACACTATTTTTGATCCTTTGTTAACTCCAAGATTTGCGTTTTACGAAGCAAGCCAGTTTTCCCTCCAAAATAAGCTACTACATTGCCAGCATTTTTAACTCCCCACGCAATGGCCATTGGGACATCTCTGCCATCTAAAATAGCTGCTACATAGGCAGAGGCAAAAGCATCGCCCGCCCCAGTGCTATCAACTGAAGAACTAGCCTCACCCACATATTCAAAAGTTTTCTTACCAAAAAGATGAACCTCACCACCTTTTTTACCTTTAGTAATAACTACTTGTGGAAAATTCAATAAAATTTCTTCGTGTAATGGCTCCACTAAAGCCCATTCTTCTTCATTCACAAAAAAGATTTCGCAAGGAATCTGATCTATGGCAAATTTTTCTTCAACTAACAACTGCAGTTCTTTTTTACCAGGATTCCAAGACATTTTAGTCTCTTGATTGTTATTTAATACCTTAAAAATCTTACTTAAAGTCTGTGGGTTACCACCGATACTAGAAAGATGAATCCATCTGCTTTTAGATAACCAGAAAGCTGGAATGTCAAAAGGATCTAACATTGAAGCTGCCCCTCGGTGCACCATGATTACTCTTTCTGAATTTTTTGCTACCAAAGCAACTGAGCCACCAGTCTTTTCTAATTTTTCTTGAATAAGTAAGCTTGTGGACACATCCTCTTTTTGAAAATCAGAAGTAATCAATCCAGAAAAATCATCACGTCCCGTTTCAGAAATTACAGCTGTGTTTAATCCTAAGCGAGAAAAAGCAACCGCAGTGTTACTACCTCCACCACCAGTAACAATGTGAAAATCTGTTAATTCTAATTTTTCGCCATAGGTCAAAATTTGCCTATCGCCATCGCGATCAGATTCTAAATCATTAGACTTGATAAAAATATCAAGCAAAGATGAACCGATTGAAATAACATCATACATATAGACTTACAGCAAAATAAAAAATGAGTTAATTAATATTAGCTTTTACTATATTTTAGTCTTCTTCTGATGACAATAGTAGCTTAGTCTACTTGAGGAAGAAGAAAAGACTAAAATATGTAAAAGATAAGTTAAGGAACCTTTTTTTATTTTGCTGTAAGTCTAGTGGCAGACTTTCTTTATGTCTCTATCTTAACTTAAAAGTTGGGATTATTTCAAACGACGAGCAGTCATCTCTTCTTCAAAAATACGTAAAGCTACCTTAAATTCTTCTAAATTACTCACAATACGATAAACTTTGGCTTCTTTATAACCAATCATAAAATTTTTATGAACCACATCCATAAATTCATGCCAAAACTCACCATAGAGAATCAAGGGTTTATGATTGCCATAATAAAGATGCGCCAAAAGCCAAGCAGTGGCCCATTCACTCAAGGTGCCCGTTCCACCTTTGAAACAAACAAACAAATCAGCATTATCCATCAAACCAAACATGCGCTCGATGTAATTAGCTGTTCTAATTTCTTTGTCAGCAATATTTTGCTCAGCTCTACCTTCAAACTCTGGCAGATCCTCTGGATAAAAAGTAACTACTAAGGTTTTACCACCACCTGCTTTTGCTCCCCTGGTAGAAGCCTCCATAATTCCAGGACCACCACCATTAACAATAACTTTTCCTCGCTTAGCTGCATGTTTAGCAGCAGCAAAGGCCTCAGCATATTCATGATCTGACTCATTTAAATCGGCGCTACCATAAAAAGCAATTTTATTTATTTTGCACAAACGATTAGACTTTGGGATAGTAATTTTTTTATTATTCGACATGACTTAAAAATTCCTCTACAGCCTGTTTGTAATCTTCAGCATTATTAAATGCTGAATTAACTGTCACTCCACTGATTCCCGTCATTTGTAATTTTTCAATGTTGTCCTTATTTACTCCGCCATCAACAAAAACTCGCATTGGCTCGCCTTTTTGAATTTTTTCTTTAACAACCCTGATTTTTTCAAAAAGGAAAAGATTCTGTTTTTGACCTGAAGCGCCAGCTTCGACTCCTAAAAGAAGAATTGAATCCATCCATTCCCAACTATTTTCATCAATTGATTCAATAGGGGTATACAAATCCAAAGCTAAACCTGCACGCCAATCTTGTTTTTTAACCTCTTCCAAAAAAGCCTCTTGATAGGACATTTTTTCGATCTGACCAAAAACTGCTCTAATTGGCAGATGACGGCAATGTTCTTCCATTTCCCAAACATAATCCATCGGCTCTTCGGTCATCAAATGAAAATCAATCTGTAAATCGCCAAAATCTATATCAATCAAATCTTGTGGAGTGAAAGTATGCATATCGGCAAAAATGCCATCGACAATATCTATTTGAATGGCTTCTAAGTTGGCATTTTTAGCTAACTCGATTTGTTTTTTGGCTAACTCTAAATTACTAGTTAAAACATTGGCGCTTACGTCTAAGTTCATTTCTCGTTTTCCTTAAATCTTTAATCTAATTATTCGTATTTTCGTAATTTGTAATTTGAGCAATTCGTCTTTGGTGTCGTTCACTCTTATCCACTCCAGTTTTTAGAAAGATCTCAAATAGTTCAATCATCTTTTCTAAAGATAAATAATCTCCACTAAAAGCAATCACGTTTGCTTGATTATGACTCTTACTGTGAGCGGCAATTCTATCATCATAAAGCTCAACTGCTCTGATACCTTTAACTTTGTTGGCTGCAATTACCACTCCCGAACCAGAGCGGCAAAGTAAAACACCCAATTCTTGATTAGTAGCAGTTTTCAAAGCTACTTCAAAAGCAAATTTCGGGTAATCGTCTTCGGCTTCATAAGTAAAAGCTCCACAATCTTCTAATTCAAATTCTGGATGTTTATTTAAAAGATAATTTTTAAATTCTTCTTTTAATTTAAAGCCACCGTGGTCACTACCTAGATAGATTTTCATAAAGTTAATATATCAATAAAAAGCCCCGCTTGAAAGCGGGGCTATCTTTTCACAAATAGTGAAGAAGAGTTTATTTCTTCTTCAAAACTGGCATTCCTGTTCTGCTGGTTTCAATCACCTGATAGGCGGCTGGAACTGCACTTAAGGAACCCTCACGAATATCACGTGCGAAAAAGTAGATGGTTTGAACTCTACCATTCTTCAAGGTGACATCTCTGGTGTGGAGGTAGTAGGTTTGACCTTTTGAGTTTGTGTAACTGTAGGCGTTTGCCATGTAGTACCCTTCTTTCTCTGTAACACAGAGAATAATTTTTATTAATATAGACTTATTTATTAATGTAAGTCTGCTACTAAGATTAGCACACTTGACTAGCTAATCAAGAAGCAGTTTTCATTTTTTTATGTCAAAGAACATCTAAATATATCAAACAAAGAACTAATTTGCCTCTGGAGCTAAGAGTTCTGCATGTAAAAGCACATCTTCTAACATTAGATCAGAGGCTTTAGCAACCACTACTTCAACAGATAAAATATTAGCCGGAACCATCGCACTTCCAATATAACCTGCTTTAGAATATTTGAGGTTAAAAACACGTTTCTTAGCATCGCTAGCAGAATCAACCAACCAAACGGCATAATCTTCTTTTGATTCTTGCAAATTAGCTGTTACAGTAAAACTAAGTTTGTCATCTTTAATCTGATAGCGTAGTTCACCAGTAGCTAAATTTGAACCTTGCATATCTATCATTGAGTAATCTGTAGCTCCTTTGATAATGCTATCTTGCACATCAACTGGCAAACTCTCAACCTCTAATTGTGAATCCAATAAACTAACTGGAGCTTCGGCAGTTTTGCCTTTGTACCAGCGAGCAAACATCACTACTACCAAAATGATGGCAATTAGTGGAAAAATATAAGGGAGAAAATTTTGCAGTTTTTTTGACATATTTCCTTGCAATAAGTATTACTATGATCCCATTCTGCCGAGAAAAAACTACTTTGTCAAGACGCAGTCTCGACCATACCAGAGGCCAATTGCAATTTTCACAACACTTTCGTATTCATCAGTCCGATTGGTAAAATGGTTGGTAATAAAGCCGATCATACCTGATTTTTTCCGCAAATCTGGATCTTGCAAATGACGACCTAAAGCTGGACCCATCTCTTCTCCAGCCAAGATCATATCTGATAAAAATTGTGGTGAAGGAAAACGAGCGCCATTGCTAAAATAGCTTTGATTATTATGGTCTATAGCAACCGCCCAAACTGTTGACCAAAGTTCATTTTTACTCTTAGCAAAATCAGGATGAAAAACACCGCCCTCTAAACCGATACATAAAACTTCTTCTTTTGGCTCAATTACTTCTTGTTTTATAAGCAAAACTCGAAGGTTTTTAGCACGATTAAGCGCTCCTTGTCTGGTTTCTTCATCACTCATCGGCTGAGCTGAAACAGCACTATCTACTTCAAAGCCTTCGACTGAGGAATTGGGAAATTCTTTTTTTATGGCACTTATGACTGCATTAATTTTGACTGGATTTTTGGAAGCAACGAAAAATTTCATGGATATTTTTAGAGTTTAGCAAAAGATTTTCTGATAGTATCTAAAAGAAAAGCACCGCTCTCTCCACCAAAATCATAATTGCTCAATTCAGCTTCAGACACCCAAGTATATTCTTGATGCTCATCAGATGTCTGAATTTCTTTTTGATCAGTTGCTGAAAAATCAACAAACCAGCCACAAATCATTGTGTAAACTTGTTTATCAACATCAAAATAGGTGGATAAATGACTCAACTTGTCTAAAGAAAAAGATTTTTCATCAACAACTAAACCCGTCTCTTCAGTAATTTCTCTAGTAATGTCGTTTAAATGAAGATTGGCTGCCGAGTTTTGATCTACTGCTGGCCATTCACTATTGCCACCTGGTAAATCCCAACAATTTGGTCTGGATAGAGAACTTATATTTCGTTTTAAGAGTAATACTTCTGCAAAAGATTCACCTTGACGAATAATGGCTGCTTTTTGCAGTAATTTAACATTTTCTGTTAGCTGATGTTTAGGAGACATAATATGTGGTTATTCTCTCAAGAATGACTCGACTTAGCAAGTTCAAAAGCTTTCAACAACTCTTTAAAAATATCTTCCATTAATCCTTTTTTATCTTTTCCTTTTAGATCTTCTAGCGAGAACCAAGTAATTTCTTGTGATTCACCTTCTGCTGGATTAATTTCTAAAGGACCAATGAGTTTAGCCAAATAAGTAAAATTCAAATGTTTTTCACAGCCTTTAGGCCATTTGGTTTCTGGGGCAAATTCTGCTTTATTCTTCTCGGCAAGCAAGCGTCTTTCATAGTTTTCTTTGCAAACCCAATGTTCATTAATCGCAAAAGGTAAGGGATGAAAAAAACGATCGTCTTTAGACGAAATACTCAGCTTTTTATAGGCACTGTAAACTTTAACTCTTAGACCAGTTTCTTCAAAAAATTCTCTTTCAGCTGCCAAATGAGGCAATTCGTTCTCATCGATATGCCCTCCTGGACCAAGCCACATATTTAGTTTTTTGTGCTTAATCAGGAGAACTTTGTCATTGTGAATGAGAAATACTGAGGCTGTAAAACAGAATTTTGGAGTCATCTGAAACGAATCATATCAAACTCATTTGCGTTCCACTAGCTTTAGAACTGACAAAAGAAAAATCTACTGGAGCATCAATTAAACGGTTCCATTTATTGCGAAATTTGATTCTGCCGTTTTTCAAACCATAATCATAAACATCCCTGGTAACCTCTACATCACGTAAACAATATTTTTCCAAAGCTTCAAAGTTGCCAGATTTATAATAACGAATTGCATCTAGACCATCTCCAGATTTACCTGATCCTAAAGTTTCTTTGGCTACAGCGTCAAGACCAATGCGATGCCCAACACTTTTTTTGATACGATCCATGACATCCAAAGTAGGAATACGACTGATATCTGCACGATAGTAAGGAATAAAAGTTGGCATATCAAAACCATCAATATTAAAACCAACCACTACATCAGCTCGCTCTAAAAGAGGGAAAAGCTTTGGCAGATCTTTTTCAAAGAAAGACATCATCTCACCTTTTTGGGAGCGGTCGCTGCGCACGCAGACTCCAACAAAGGAAATACCTAATTTCTCTGGAAAATAACCACCTACATCGTCAAAAATCTGTTTTGTTTCAACGTCAAGAATAACTTCGAGCATAAGCAAACATACTAAAACAATTTTAGAGTAAAGTCTACGATTTATTTAAACCAATTTGGTAACGCTCTTCAATTTTTTTCCAATCAAGTATATTCCAAATTGCTTCTAAATATTCCGGGCGACGATTCTGATACTTGAGATAATAGGCATGCTCCCAAACATCAATCCCCATGATTGGATAGTGTTTACTTAAAAGTGGCGAATCTTGATTGGGTAATGAATAGATTTCTAGTTCCTTTTTTTCATTAAGCACCAACCAGGCCCAACCAGCACCAAAGTGTTTACCAGCTAAATCAGTAAATTGAGTTTTAAATTCTGCGAAAGAGGAAAATCTACTAGAGATGGCGGCGGCCAGTTCGCCCACTGCCTCTCTTGGTCCATTTGGCGACATCGTTTTCCAAAACAAACTATGATGAACATAGCCACCGCCATGATTTTTTATGGCAACTTGAATATCAGCTGGAGTCGCAGGTTTAACCTGACTCTCAAAATTCCAGAGTACATCTTCTGCATTTTCTGCTTGCAATTGAGGATAATTTTTCAAAGCTGCATTAAATTTATCTAAATAAGCCTGGTGATGTTTATCATGATGAACACGCATCGTTGCTACATCAATATTTGGCTCTAAAGCCTCGTAAGCGTAGGGTAAGTTTGGAAGTGTATACATATATAAAAACCTTTCATATAGATGATAGTCTATATGAAAAGAAAAATCAATCCATTAAAATCATGAAAATGTAAGAATTAATAGAAATATGCCTAATTTTTATTGACGAAATCCTTAATTTGAGACCAAATTTCAGGACGATCTTTGGCAATTCTCAGATTGGCTGCTAACCAACCAAGCGGATAACCGCCATCGAAATATTCACCCTGAGGGGTGTAAACCAAAACATTTTTCATCCTTGCTAAAGCCTGGATGGTGTCAGTAATATAAAGCTCTCCAGATTTAGGATCAACTGTTTGTTTTTCTAAAATTGGCCAAATTTCCTGACCAACAATATATTTACTGATATTTGCCAAATTAGATGGAGCTTTTCCTAGCTCTGGTTTTTCAACAATTTCTTCCATAAATTGAAAATTACCCTCAGTTCTGCTTTTTACTACTCCATATTTATTTAATAGTTCAGTTGGTTTTTCAACACAAGTAATTAAACCCTTAGCAAAGGAGTTTTCGAAAGCCTCAATCATCATTGCTATCTCGCTTTTTTCTCCTGCTTGATAAATAAAATCATCACCCATTAGAACTAAAAAAGCTTCTTCATCTTTAACATAATCTTTAGCTAAAATAACTGGCATAGCAGTTCCGTAAGGATCACTATCTTTTTGTTTAACAAAATGAAAAGTGGCTTTATTATGTAGCTTGGAAATTGCTCCGTATAAATCTAATTTTTTATTTTTTTCCAGATATTCATGAAGTCGCTTGTTCTCACGATAAAAATGCAAAATTTGATAATTATGCTCACTAATAACAAAAATTATTTCCTCAATACCTGCTTTAACACAATCCTCAACAACATAATCAATAAGAGGTCGTTCTAAAACTGGTAGCATTTCTTTTTGGATAGTTTTGGTAATTGGCAAGAAACGAGTGCCAAACCCAGCACAGGCAATAATTGCTTTTTTGATTTTCATAGTTGCGAGACTATCATATTTTCTGTGGCTTATAAAGTCTTATCTTGTCGCTAGGCTTTCTGAAGCAATGCGATTGAGCTCTATCAAACGATCTCTAACGGTGGTATTTAAATATTTTTGAAGACCTTCTAGATCTAGACTTTGATTGTCGCTGCGATATGCGGATAACTCTTTCCATAAGATTTGACCTATACAATAACCTTTGGCTCCATTTTCCATCGCCATGCGGAATTTTTCTTTGAATTGCTCGTAAGTGTCTTGCTCATCTGCCATCACTAAACAGGGTATATCTAACTCACTGATAATAGTTGCCATTGCTAAAGGATCGGAGGGATTTTGAATGACTAGAATGTCCGCTAGGGATCTCAATTCTTGGATGGCGCTTAGCTGATCATTCTCTAAGTTGAAAGCAATCTTGCTTCCAACTTGTTCTTCTTTTGTTGCAAATTGATTAGGATCATAAATTTTTAATTTTAGTAAAAAATCAATTTTAAGAACTTTGGAATATTCTCTGATTTCAGACAAGAGCTGTTTCTTTTCAATCGCTTTGCTTTCTTGTGGATGATAGTTTAATTCTAATTTAGCCAAAGCATAATTATTGCTAATTTCCTCTAGACTAAAGTTGGGGAAAAGTAGTGGCATGCTATTCGGCATATTTTCTTTATCTTGTTCCAAGCGAATTAGAGCGCCCGTCGTACTAGCTTTTTGCGCCAAAAGTTTGAAAGTATAAATTGGATCAAAAATCACCCCAGTGACTTCTTTGCTCAAAAATAAAAGTTGCTGGTTAATCTGATCAAGCAATTCCACATTGTCAGATAAAGATAAATCCAAACCTAAACTCTGTGCTAAATCACGATTATTATCCAATTCAAGAATGGCAAAAAATCCGGCTGTGCTTTGTAAATTAGCAGTGTTCATATAATTATTATCATTAGTATAGCGGAAACTATGGAAAACAAAAAAGCTCCAGTTTTAGCTGGAGCTTTTCACTTTTAGATTTAAAAGATTTTAATATCTTCTACCACCGCGATCTCCGCCGCGATCATTACCACGACTTCCACCACGATTGTTATCGAAACGACGTCCGCCGTTGTAGCCACCATTGCTGCGACCGTTATCTTCGCGATCACCACGAGCAGCAGCTCTTTCTTTTTGCTCTGCTTCCTGATCTGCAGTTAACATAGTTAAAGCTACTTTGCCTTCTGGATTGTATTCTTTAACACGAACGTGAACACTGTCGCCAACTTTGTAAAGATCATTAGCATCTTTGACGTATTCGCCAGACATATTGGAAACATGAACCAAGCCTTCACGACCTGGTAAATATTCGACAAACATTCCGTAACCTTCAACACGAGTGACGGTGCCATCGAATTCATCGCCAATATTAATTTCTCTGACAATGTCTTCAATCATTTTAATAGCTTTATCAATAGAAGCTTGATCTGGAGAAGAAACGTTAATGATACCGGTTTTGTTCTCTTTATCTTCTTCAACGTTGACTTCTGCGCCAGATTTTTCAATGATATCTTTAATCACGCTGCCACCTGAGCCAATCACTCCTCCAATCTTTTCAGCTGGAATAGTGATTTGAGCTACTTTTGGAGCATAGACACTTAAAGAAGTTCTTGGCTCTGCAATGCATTTGAGCATTTCGCCCATAATATGCATACGACCTTCACGAGCTTGACCAAGAGCTTTGACCAAAACTTCTTTTGGAATACCTTTAAGCTTGATGTCCATTTGAATAGCAGTAATACCTTCTTTGGTACCAGCTACTTTAAAGTCCATATCACCCACGTGATCTTCCAAACCTTGAATGTCAGAGAGAACCACAAATTTCTCGCCATCGGACATTAATCCCATAGCAATACCAGAGACTGGTTTCTTAAGTGGAACGCCGGCAGCCATTAAAGATAAAGTAGAACCACAAACTGAAGCCTGAGAAGTTGAGCCATTTGAACTCATAATCTCACTGACCACATGAATGGTGTAAGGGAAATCTTCTTGACTTGGGAGCATTGGTTCAATAGCGCGCTGTGCAAGTGCACCATGGCCAATTTCACGTCTCTTTGGATATCCAATACGTCCAGCTTCACCTGAAGCATAAGGAGGCATATTGTAGTGGTGGAAATAATGATTGGTTTTTTCACCAGCCATGTCTTCAACCAATTGTCCAAGAGAAGGATCGCCAAGGGTAACAACTGTGAGAGCTTGAGTGGCGCCACGTTTGAACATAGCACTCCCATGAACTCTAGGTAATAAATCAACTTCACACCAGATTGGACGGATTTCAGTAGTGGTGCGACCATCTGGACGAATGCCATCTTCCAAAATCATACGACGAGCCTCAGCTTTCATTAGGTCATGGAAAATACCTTTAAGCATTCCTTCGCTCAATTCACTTTCTTCGCCTTCTTTGAGTTTAGCTTTGTCTTCTTCAAGAATTTTAGCGATCAACTCATCCAAACCAGTTTTCTCTAAACGACCCTCTTTATTGGTCATCTCGTTAACTTCTTTTTTGTAAGTACTAGCTAAACGATCAACAATAGCTTGCTTAGCAGCTACTTTATCTGGATCTTCAGCATCAAGTAAATTGACTTTTTCTTTGCCAACTTCAGTAGCGATCGCTTCGATTTGCTGACAAACTTTTTTAGATTCATCTTGAGCACGAAGCAAAGCTTCGACCATCACGTCTTCAGCAACTTCATTAGCCCCAGCCTCAACCATGACGATTGAATTGGCAGAAGCAGAAACAATCAAATCTAAATCATTGCCTTCAATTTGACTACGAAGTGGATTAATAATAAATTCACCTTTTTCATCTAAACTTAAGCGCATACCTGAAACAGGACCGTCAAAAGGAATATCTGAAATTTGCAAAGCAATAGCAGTGTTCAAAAGTCCCATCATATCTGGCTCATTTTCACCGTCATAAGATAAAACTGTACTGATTGCTTGCACTTCGTTGGTAATTCCCTCTGGGAAAAGTGGACGCATGGTGCGATCAATCACACGAGCACGCAAGATGGAATCATCGGTTGGACGACCATCGCGCTTGACCCAACGAGAACCTTTAATAATACCGCCAGCATAAAGCTTCTCAACAAATTCCACTGAGAGTGGAAAATAGCCAAGATTGACTTTTCTGCCTAAAGCGACGGTGGTGTGAACGATAGTTTCACCGCAAGTGGCGAGGACAGCGGCGCTGACCTGTTCACTAAATTTACCGATTTCCAGATGGATAACTTTATCACCCACGAGAATATCTTTCTTATAAGTATTTCCATACTTTGGATAAGACATATTTTTTCTTTCTTGCCCTTTTTATATTAGGGCGATTTGGGAAATTCAGGAGAGTCGAGTATTCTGAAAAGAGGAGAAAAATTCTCGTCTTTTTTGAATCCTCAAAAACTCTCTTTGAGTTTCCTAATTAAATAACTTGTCTATTATAACATGATAAAGGCAAAAACCCGACTCAAGAGCCGGGTTTTAAATATAAATTTAATTGTTTTCTACCAACTAAGCCTGTCTGCTCGCAAAAATTTTAGAAAAAACTCTTTTCAAGAGACTTCCTGCCTGAACCATTTGGTCAAAATCAGTACTTTGAAATTCTTGAGCCATTTTCTTAACTTCTGAGGTATCTTTATACTTATCATTAAGTAAATCATATACTTCATTATTAGCATTTACTCTTGATCTGTCTAATTTTGCAGTTAATTTTGCAAAACGCTTTTCAACTTTAGCAGTAAACTTATTCAAAGCCTCAGTGGATTTATCAATCTTTTTCTCAGCTTTTTCTTGTTCTTCGCCCAAAGCCTTTAGGTTTAATTTAGAAAATGCTTCAATAGCATTGGCGCCTTCTTCTAATTCTGCATCAGGAATTTCTTTTGCCTTCTTGAGTGCATCTGCAAATGGCTTACTTAATTCACCAATCAAATCTTTATGAGTTTGTTCTTTCTCACCTAGCAATTTTGTTTTTTCATCATCAAGAACTGCTTCTTGTTCTAAATAAGCATTTTCATTAGCCTTTGTTGAAGCATCTCCTACCTCTATTAAAGACGTAAGTATTTTCTGAGCTCTCTCGATAATACCACCGAGTTGTTCTTTATTGAGTTCTTCACTATCGGATAAATTTTCCAAACTAACAGTGTTAGCTGATCTTTTTTCAAGATCTGCAGTAACTTTTTTTGCATCTTTAAAACTGAATTCACGTAGATCATCTTTTAGAATATCCACTGAATCTTGCATGCGTTGTTTGTCTGCAATCTGCATCTCTAGATCATCAAACTCTTGCTCAACTTTAGCTTGCTCTTGTTCAACTTGTGACAAACGCTGTTTAATTTCATTAACCTCGGTTAACGTTAAACCTTTAAGTTGGTTCAATTCTTCCTTGGTATTTTTTTCTATTATCCCCAGTCTATTAATCAAACCTTGCTTACGTGCTTGAATTTGTTCTTCCAACTTAGCTGGCAATTCAGCTATCTTCTGCATCAATTCATTAACGTCTGGATTTACTTTAGCCTCATCTCTTTTAGCTATAAGCCCTTGTTGAATTTCATCAGTTCTCTGAAAACCAAGGTAACTTTCTAAGTCTTTTAGTTTCTGGGAATTTTCTGAAAATTCACTAACAGCTGAATTATTTCTAATTTCATTGGTTAAATAATGTCTTTCCTTGCTTGTACCTTCGCGCAATCTTGTTTCACTTCTTTGATATCTCGCTTCTGTTCTAGCTATTTTTACTTCACGTTGATTTTCTATAGCTTCTTTTTTAGCTTCAAATTCTTTAAACTTTGCTTTTAATTCTTCTTCTATTTTGCGTTTTTCCAAAGCTAATTCAAAAGCCTTACCTTCTTTTTTATTTTTTTGGTTTTCTAATTTTTTAAAAGAATCTTGTTCCTTAGCTGTATTCTGCAACTCAGTTAAGAATTTTTTCTTATCTTCTACACTAAAGGCATTCATTTCTTGTTCTGTATACGGAGATTGATCGTCTTGTTCTTCTTCGCTGAGGACACCATCAGCCTTAACCTTAAATTCTGATTTGGCAATTTCTTTTAAGTTTCCTGCCGTACTCATGCTTTTTTCTCTAAGTCTAAGATTTGTGTCAGCTACGTTATCAGTAAAACCTGCAACACTTTTTACATTCTCTTTCTTGAAATCCACATTAGGAGAAAATTCCAACATATATTCCTTTACTTTCTTTGTATTCTAGATACAAAACAATACACAAATATCACTGTGTTTTAGTGTAAAAGAATTTTTTTTGCTTTGCAATGAGAAAAATAACTTATTTGCTCAAGCCTAATTTTCCAATTAGCTTGCGGTATCTATCTTCACTTCTTGAAAGCAAGAAATTTAACAAACGACGTCTCTTGGAAACTTGCTTGAGCAAGCCTTTGCGAGAGTGATTATCTTTCTTGTGTAATTTAAGATGTTCAGTCAACTGTTCGATTGAAATAGTTAAAAGAGCCACCTGTACCTCTGGAGATCCAGTGTCGCCTTCAAAAAGAGCGAAGTCTTTGATGATTGAAGCTTTACTTTGTTTTGCTAATGCCATGATTTCCTTTCGCCTTTGAATTCCTAGTCAGCTAACCAAGAATTAAAGTAAGCATTAATTAATAAGGAGGATATTGTAAGTCTTATCTGGTAAAAAGTCTAGCTCTCTTTTTTATAAGCGACGATGGTGTCACCAATTTGAAAATCGAGTTTTTTATTTTTGAAAGTTAAACCACCTTCATTTTTAGTACCAATGCGATCAATTTCGTCTTTGCCGTGACGCATGGTTTTAAGAACTGGGTTGGAAATAATTTCTTCACCACGTTTAAGATGGAAAAGATCACTTTTCTTCAATTCGCCAGTTTTGACTCTGACGCCGGCAATAGTTTCGCCTTTCATTGTAAAAATCTGCAAAACCTCAGCCTCACCAGTGACTATTTCATCAAAAGTAGCGTCCATCAGCTTGAGCATGCTTTGTTGCAAATCTTCAATGAGATGATAAATAATGTTGTATTCTTTGATTTTGACGCCCATGTTTTTGGCAATTTTCTTCTGGGTATTGTTAACTTTAACGTTAAAAGCAATCAGTAAAACCTTACCATCACGAGCAATTTCCATGTCTTGCTCAGTAATTTGACCCACTCCACAAGCAATGACATCGACAGTTTCTGTATCTAAACTTTGCAAAATTGCCTCAAGAGTACCTTTAACATCAGCTTTGACAATTAATTTAATTTTTTCTTTATCACCAAGCATGAAATCTAGATCCATCTTTTCCCAATTAGTTTCATCACTAAGGCGGAAAGATTTTTCCAAACTACCAGTTTTGCTAAATTCATCAGTTAAATCCTCATCATAATTGGCATCAGCATCACGAATAACACTACCTACTTCTGGAGCTTCATCGAGCCCAATAATCTCTGCTGGCTCACCTGGTAGGACTTGGTTAATAGCCTGACCTTTTTCATTTTCAAGCAAACGAACTCTACCTGTAATTTCATCAACGATTAAATTTTGGCGAACGGCGAGAGTGCCAGAACGAACAATCACGCGAGCCACTGGACCTTTATTTTTTTCTTTACTGGATTCAATGACTACTGCTTCAAGAGGAGCTGCTGGATCAGTTTTTAGCTCAAGAAGATCAGCCATTACAGCGATTGTCTCAAGTAATTTATCAACACCTTTGCCAGTTTTTGCAGAAATTTCGACAGCTTCAATATCGCCACCGTATTCTTGGAGTAGAACATCAGCTTCAGCTAGTTGACCCTTAACCACTTCTAAATGAAGATCTGGTAAATCAATTTTGTTGATTGCCACAATAAAAGGTACTTTGCTTTCTTTAATGAAGCGAATGGATTCTAGAGTCTGAGGCTTAACTCCGTCGTTAGCAGCTACAACTAAAATTACTAAATCAGTAACCTGAGCACCACGCTGACGCATTTTATTAAAAGCAGCGTGACCAGGAGTATCAATGAAAGTGATTTTTTGATCTTGAAATTCAATTTGGTAAGCACCGATGTGCTGAGTAATGCCACCAGCTTCACGAGCTGCAATACTAGAATGACGAATAAAATCTAAGAGCGAAGTCTTGCCGTGGTCGACATGACCCATAATGGTAATAATTGGCGCTCTTTTCAATAACATAATTATTCGCGTTTACTTTCTTGTTCTAGATATTCTTCGACTTTGGCTAATAAAATTTTCTGATCTTTTTCAGCTACTTCATTCATATTAACCCATTTATCTCTGAAGCGAACTAAGTCAGCTAGAGTGGTTAGTTTATGTTGAATTAGAATTTCTCTAGAGTCATCTTCTAAACCAAAGGTATCAATTTCATAATCTTCTTTACCAGTGACGGATGATTGCACCTGACCAGAAGCAGATTTAACGGTGATTTGATAACCAGTTAGCTTGGCAGCTAAGCGAACATTTTGTCCACCGCGACCAATGACTAAAGATAATTGGTCATCTGGAGCAGTAACAGTTACCAATCTAATTTTGTCATCAACTTCAATTTGCAGACCTTCAGCTGGAGCCAAAGATGCTTGAAGTAATAAGCGAGAATCTGCTGAGTAAGGAATAATATCAACTTTTTCGTTATTTAATTCTTCGATAACCTTCTGCACACGAACACCACGTTGACCGACACAAGAACCAACTGGATCAACTCCTTCTTGAGTAGATTTGACAGTTAGTTTGGTACGGACACCAGCTTCGCGGGCAATAGCAACAATTTCAACAGCACCTGAAGAAACTTCTGGAACTTCTCTTTCAAAAAGTTTGCTGACAAGTTCGGCACTGGCGCGAGTTACAATAATTTGTTCACCACGAACAGTTTCACTAATTTCTTTGATGAGCACTGCTAAACGTTGATTGAGACGATAAAATTCGCCACGCATCTGTTCTTCTGGTGGCATAAAAGCCTGACCACGGCCAATGTCTAAAATGACATTGCGACCTTGCATGCGCAAAACTTGACCTGTAACAACTTCACCAATACGATCACGATAAGCGGCAATAATAGTATCGCGCTCACTTCTTCTAATACGTTGCAAAATAACTTGCTTAGCAGTCTGAGCAGCAATACGACCGAAACCAGCTGGAGTAACATCCTCAGTTTTCTTTTCATCCCATTCCAAAATCTCTAAGGTTTCTTCATCTCTTTTGGTCATTGGAGCTCTAAGAATACGAGCCGAACCGTTACTTTTATCTAAATCAACATAGTAATGAAAAGTTTCATCAATATCACCGATTTGCTTACGATAAGCTGAAACCAAAGCCTGACGGATAGCCTCATAAATATCTTCTGCCTCAATTTTGCGCTCAGTGGCGATTTGGTTGATAGCAGCAGCAAATTCAGTTCTAACTAAATTAGCATTCTGTACTGTAGACATAAAAATCTTTCTTTTTAATTAAATTCTTCTAAAAGCGTCTGATAAGAAAAAAGGACTTGTCTTTCAACAGTCCTCCTCTTACTAAACAACTAAAGTTCATTATAGCAAATAAGGGATAAAAAGTAAAAGGATGCTTGAATCAGGAAAAGCTATTCAAGTTCTCTTAATTCTTCAAGAGCTTTTTTTTGTTCTCTGCTTAATTTTTCTGGAACATTAATAATTAAACGCACATATAAATCGCCTTTACCACGGCTCTGTAAGTGCTGAACGCCTTCCCCGCGCAAACGAATTAAAGAGTGAGATAAAGTTCCTGGTCTAACCTTTAACTTTAGTTCTCCGGTTAGAGTTTTTACCTTAATTTCACCTCCCAAGGCTGCTGTGCTAAAAGAGATTTTCTCATCGACAAAAATGTCATAGCCATCACGCTTAAATCGAGGATTAGTGCCAACATCAATGGAAATATCAAAATCCGTAAAACGAATACGAGTGCCATTATTGGCGCCAGCTGGAACTTTGATTGTTTGTTTTTTGCCATCAATCTCGACAGCTTTTTCGACACCTTTAACAGCCTCCATGAAATCTATCTTTAGAGAATAATGTGGGCGGCGCTGTCTGGCTCTACCAGAAAAACCACCACCAAAGAATTGTTCAAAAATTTCAAAAGGATCGCCAAAGTCAAAATCAGCTCCACCTTGCCCACCAGAACTAGAATAAGACGACCAATTAAAACCACCACCTTGTCCACCAAAACCACCAAACGGACCCTGACCACCGCCCATACCAGAAGACGGATCGAAAGCAGCGTGACCAAATTGGTCATAAGTTTGCTTCTTTTTAGAATCAGATAAAACTTGGTAAGCCTCGTTGATCTCTTTGAATTTATCTTCAGCCCCAGTTTCTTTGTTGCGATCGGGATGAAATTTGAGAGCTAACTTGCGATAGGCAGATTTAATCTCTGCAGCACTTGCAGTTTTTTTAACTCCCAAAACTTCGTAATAATCTCGTTTAGCTGACATAAATTTTTCAACAAATATTAGAGGCGCTGGCTATTGCCAGCGCCTCTAAGCTTATGATTTTATTCTTTAACTACTTCGCCTTCCTCAGCATCTTTCTTGTCAGCTTCTTTTTTCTCGTCTTCCTCGCCTTTAGCCTCACCATCTTTACCAGGCTCAGCTGAAGCATTCTTTGCTTGCTCTGCTTGGGCTTTTTGCATGGCTTCGCCAATTTTTTGGCTAGAAGTCATGGTAGCTTCAATGGCTTTTTCAAGTTCGTCTTTAGTGACATCTTCTTTGGCAGCTAAATCTTGAAGTGCTTTGAGATCTTCCTCAATTTTTTTACGGTCAGCTTCTTCTAACTTATCGCCATATTCTTTGAGTTGTTTCTCCATTTCAAAGACAATGCTATTAGCTTTATTTTTGCTTTCAATGAGCTCTTTTTTAGCTTTATCATCTTCAGCGTATTTTTCAGCCTCAGCCTTCATTTTTTCTACTTCTTCCTCTGAAAGGTTAGTGCTATTGGCAATAGTAATTTTTTGTTCTTTATTAGATGTTTTGTCCTTGGCAGTAACATGCAAAATGCCATTACTATCAATGTCAAAAGTGACTTCTACTTGAGGTACTCCACGCATTGCAGCTGGAATACCATCAAGAATGAAACGACCTAAACTCTTATTGTCGACAGCCATTTCACGCTCACCCTGCAAAACATTAATTTCCACCTGAGTCTGATTATCAGCTGCAGTGGAAAAAACTTGAGATTTGCTGGTTGGGATAGTGGTATTTCTGTCAATTAAAGGAGTGCGAATGCCACCTAAAGTCTCAATTCCAAGAGTTAAAGGTGTGACGTCTAACAAAACCACGTCGTTGACATCTCCAGAAATAACCCCTGCTTGAACAGCAGCACCAATAGCGACTACTTCATCTGGATTAACACCTTTATGAGGCTCTTTGCCAAAAAACTCTTCAACAACTTTTTGCACTTTTGGCATTCTGGTCATACCACCTACTAAAACTACTTCATCAATATCTTTGGCTGTTAACTTAGCATCACTGAGAGCCTTTTTGACTGGTTCAATGGATTTTTTGATTAAATCATCCACTAATTCTTCTAATTTGGCTCTAGTTAGAGTCAAGGTTAAATGCAAAGGCTGACCATCATCACCTTGAGTAATAAATGGCTGATTAATTTCAGTGCTGGCAGAGGCAGATAATTCAATCTTAGCTTTTTCTGCAGCATCTTTAATACGTTGCATGGCTTGAGGATCTTTGTTTAAATCTTTTCCCTGATCCTTCTTAAATTCACTGACAATCCATTCGATAATGACACTGTCAAAGTCGTCACCACCGAGGAAAGTATCACCGTTGGTAGATTTGACTTCAAAAACTCCATCACCAATTTCCAAAATGGAAATATCAAAAGTACCTCCACCAAGATCATAAACAGCAATGGTTTGAGAGCCTTTTTTATCAAGACCATAAGCCAAAGCGGCAGCGGTTGGTTCATTAACGATGCGCTCTACTTTCAAACCGGCAATTTCACCGGCCTGCTTAGTAGCTTGACGCTGAGCATCATTAAAATAAGCTGGGACAGTAATGACAGCACGATCCACTTTTTCACCCAAAAAACTTTCAGCATCAGCTTTTGCTTTAGACAAAATCTTGGCAGAAATTTCTTGAGGGGTGTATTTCTTACCATCAATATTAACGACAGCCATACCATCTTTACCCTCAACGACTTCATAAGATACGTGCTTAATAGCTTTTTTGACAGCTTCATCATTAAGCTTACGACCCATAAACCTCTTAACTGAATTAACAGTTTTTTTAGCATTTAAAACCATTTGACGTTTGGCTGGATCACCAACGATAGATTCATTATTTTTGAAACCAACAATCGAAGGAAAAGTGTTTCTTCCCTCGCTGGTTGGGATAATTACAGAGCTACCACCCTGCATAACTGCAATGGCTGAATTGGTAGTTCCAAGATCAATACCTATAATTTTCGACATAATTTGTCCTTCCTTTTATTTTCTTAATTCATATTATTTTAGCAGACGAGAGTGTAGACTGCTAGTAGCAATTTAAGCTAAAATTACCTGGGCATGTTGAATAACTTCGCCGTTTAAGCTGTAACCTTTACGCACAACTTCGACAACTTTTTCGCCATCACCTTTTTTATCCACTACTTCCATTGTTTCTAGGTCAAATTTCTTAGCTAAGACTTCAATTTCTTCTAAACCAAAATCTCGTAGCTCCTTCCAAAATTGTTCAACTACCATGTCTAAACCGCGATCTTTGAGATTAGCAGCGGCCATAGATAAATGTTCTAAGGGTTGAAGTAAAACCTGGCAAAAATCTTTATTAGCCATTTTGATGAAAGCTAATCTTTCTGTCTGAGAACGACGCTGTAAGTTCTGATAATCAGCCAAAACTCTCTTTTCTCTTTCCAAAGATGCATTTAATAAAAGTTGCAACTCCTGAATTTTTCTTTGCTCCTCGCTAATTACCTCTTCAGTCTTTTCGTTAGGAACAGTTTGATCATCATTTTTATTTTTCATAATATTATTTAATTTCTTATAATAATGATTTTCTAGATTTTGAAAAAATTAATCCGCCATGCTTTCAATCAAACCCTTGAAATATTTCATGATTGGCAAAACATAGGAATAATCGAATCTAGTTGAACCCAAAACACCAAAGCGACAATTAGTGTTTGGTAATTCAACAAACATAATACTAATTTGATCAAGATCTTTATTGCCTAAATCTTGGCCAAAAATAACTTTAACTGCGTTTTCGCTATGATTACTTTCAAAGATTTGATCCATCAACTGATCTTCTTCAATCATGTGTAGAACTTGTCTAGTCAAATTGATGTCATAGAATTCTGGCATTTGTAGCAAATTGGAATAACCAGAGTGAAACATTCTACCTTCGCTGTTCATAGCAATCCCAAGAGCATGAGATTTATCAGCTAAAACCTTGGAGGTCTCATAAAGCAAATCTTCCATTTGGTTTCGATAGCGCCAAATTTTTTCCTTAACACCAACTTCATCAGCAACTGAAAGTTCTTTTTCTTTGACTAACTCATTAATGTAAAGACGCATAGCTAAAGCGGTTGGGACACGACCTGCACTAATATGAGATTTAATCAGATAACCTTGTTTAGTAAGATAAACCATTTCGTTACGAATGGTGGCTGGAGAAACACCAATGTTGAATTTCTTATCGATCTTTTCAGAACCAACAGGCACACCCGTCTCAATAAATTCTTCGATAATGGCACGTAAAATTTGGATTTGGCGAGCAACTAGATCGATCATATTAGCAATCATATCGATAGTTTGCTAAGCTGTCAATTAGAAGATGAGGTTTGAAAAACTAACTTAGCTCTTCTTTTTCTTATTCGCCAACTGTAATTCCCAGAAAAGTTGTTTGAGAGAACTTTCGATCATCAACAGCTCACGCTTGTCTTTTGTGATCTTGAAGGCTTCTTTTGCTTTGGCTACAGCTACCTTGATCTTTTCATTATTCAACTCTCGAGCACTAAAAGCGGAGTCTACTACGACTAAAACTTGGTTGTTTGGTTTTTTGTTAACAAAACCCTGAGTCAAAAGTATGTTATGGCGTTGATTACCAACTTGGTATTCCAATTCACCAAACTCCAGCTTACTAATAAGGGGTTGATGATCCTTGAGAATAGTAATCACGCCATTTTGAGTCAGTAGGGAAACCGAATCGACTTCCTGATCGAGCAGTTGCTCTTCCTGAGAAACGATGATAAGTCTCAATTTGTTACTCATAACTGTTTAATCTTTCAAGGTTTTGGCTTTGACGACAACTTCGTCGATAGTGCCGACCATATAAAAAGCTTGTTCTGGCAAATGATCATGTCTACCTTCCAAAATTTCTTTGAAACCACGAATGCTTTCGGCGACAGGCACATAAGCACCCTTAATACTGGTGAATTGCTCAGCGACAAAGAAAGGCTGGGAAAGGAATTTTTGGATTCTTCTGGCACGAGCCACAACTTTCTTATCTTCATCGCTCAACTCATCAATACCTAAAATGGCGATGATATCTTGCAATTCTTTGTAGCGCTGGAGGATTTTTTGGATAGCACGAGCCACTTCGTAGTGTTCTTCGCCCACAATACCTTTTTCCAAAATCTTAGAGTCGGAGCTAAGCGGATCGACTGCAGGGTAAATACCTTGCTCAGACAAGCGACGCTCTAGAGAAATGGTCGAATCTAAATGAGCGAAGGTCGTGGCAGGAGCTGGGTCAGTGTAATCATCAGCAGGCACATAAACTGCTTGCATCGAAGTAATTGAGCCTTTTTTAGTCGAAGCAATACGTTCCTGCAGGGCTGCCATATCAGTGGCTAAAGTTGGTTGGTAACCTACAGCTGAAGGAATACGACCGAGCAAAGCGGAAACTTCACTACCTGCTTGAGAAAATCTAAAAATGTTATCGATGAAAAGCAAAACGTCTTCGTTTTTCTCGTCGCGGAAATACTCAGCCATCGTCAAAGCGGTTAAAGCAACTCTAGCACGGTTGCCTGGTGGCTCATTCATTTGTCCAAAACACATAACAGTACTTGCAAGTACACCTGATTCTTTCATTTCGTGATAGAGATCATTACCTTCACGAGAACGCTCACCTACACCTGCAAAAACTGAGTGGCCCTTATGTTCTTGAGCAATGTTTCTAATTAGCTCTTGAATGATAACGGTCTTACCCACACCTGCACCACCGAAAATACCAATCTTACCGCCTCTTTTGAAAGGACAGATGAGGTCTATAACTTTAATGCCTGTTTCCAAAACAGAAGGAGTAGTCTCGAGTTCAGTGAGAGCGGGAGCATCGCGGTGAATAGGAGCATATTTCTGAGTTTTGACTGGGCCTTTGCCATCGATGGGATCACCAACAACATCAAACATTCTGCCCAAAGTCGCTTCGCCAATCGGCACCATGATCGGAGCACCTGTATCCATAATTTCCTCACCTCTAGCTAAACCATCGGTCGAACCTAAAGCTAAACAGCGAACAGTTTTGGCATCAATTTGTTGCTCAACTTCAAAAGTGAGATTGGTTTTTTCATGTTTGAGCGCGCTGTAAATGGCAGGGAGTTTTTCTTTAAATTCAACATCAACGATTGGACCAATGATGCTAACAATTTTACCCATTGCTTTGTTTTTTTCTTGTTTCATAGTGTTTTTATTCCTTAACGCATTTTGGCGCTGCTAATATCTAAAAGTTCATTGGTAATCATAGTTTGTCTAGATTTATTAAACTCAAGCTTCAAGATTTCAACAAGGTCTTTGGCATTATCACTGGCACTCTTCATGGCAATCATACGAGCCGAATGCTCACTGGCGAGCGCTTCTAAAACCAAGTGATAAAAACTCATTTCTATGTAGTAGTTAAGTAGAAAATCCAAGAGTTCTTTTGGATTTGGTTCAAGCAGATAGTTTTCTTCTTTCTTTTTTTCTTTGATTGCAGTTTTGCTTTTAAGATTAATGTTCTTGTTTTGGAACTCGGTTCCCAATTCTTGAATTTGTAAGTCTTCAATGGGTAACAGTCTAAAGAGTAAACTGCGCTGCGAAAGTGTGTTGATGAAGTCAGTAAAAAGCACATCCACTCGATTAATACTGCCTGATAAATAGCGCTCTTTGACCAAATCAAGCAAAGGTACGACATCACTTAGTTTGGTTTTTTCTGGCCAATCAGTGAAACCAGCAATCAGATTTAAGTCATGGATACGTAAAAAATTAACTGCCTTCTGGCCAACTGCGATGTACTGGGCATTAGGATGGTCTTTGGACCAAAAGACGAGTTTCTTAAAAAGATTGGTGTTGAGCGAGCCACAAAGACCTTTATTGGGCGAGATTACTATAAGCAGATCTGCACCTGATCGATCTATACCGAGAAAAGGGTGAGCTGATTGATCGAAGACACTAGCAACTATCTCTAAAGAATCAAGCAAGGAGTTCATGTACGGCAAAGAGCTGGTAGCCATTTTCTGAGAATAGCGAGTCTTGCTGGCAGAAACGAGTTGCATCGCCTTAGTAATTTTGGCGATATTTTGCACAGAATTGACGCGGCGTTTGATAATTCTTGCATTGGCCATACAGCTTAAGACTCTTTCTTATAAAAATGAGGATAGGATTTTGCAAAATCTTTGACCAGCTTTTGCAAAGCTTCTGCCTCTTGTTTTTCAATTTTTGGTCCAGTCGATAAGGTACTAACTAGTTTGGCATGTTTGCTCTTGGCGAAGTTCAAATAACTCTGCTCCCATTCAGTCAGCTGAGTAATTTCGATTTCGTCCAAGAAACCATTAACTGCCGCATAAATCATCAAAACCTGATCGGCAACTGACATTTGTAAATCCCAAGCTTGCTTGAGAATTTCACTGACTCTTTTGCCTCTTTCAAGTTGTTTCTTGGTGGTTGCATCAAGATCTGAACTGAATTGAGCAAAAGCTTCAAGTTCTCTGAATTGAGCAAGATCAAGTTTCAAACTACCAGCTACTTGTTTCATGGCTTTTACCTGGGCGGCTGAACCGACACGAGAAACCGAAAGACCGACGTTAATGGCAGGTCTAACACCTGAATTAAAAAGATCAGTTTCTAAATAAATCTGACCATCAGTGATGGAAATAACGTTGGTAGGAATATATGCTGAGACGTCATTGGCTTGGGTTTCAATGATAGGGAGAGCAGTGATGGAGCCACCCCCATGTTCTTGATTGAGTTTACAAGATCGCTCTAAAAGACGAGAGTGTAAGTAAAAAACATCACCTGGATAAGCTTCACGGCCTGAAGGGCGCTTGAGTAATAGAGAAATTTCACGATATGCTTGAGCATGTTTACTTAAGTCATCGAAAACAATGAGCACATCCTTACCTTTATCCAAAAAGTACTCTGCAACTGCTTGGCCAGCATAAGGAGCTAAAAACTGCAGAGAAGCTGCGTCGGAAGCTGAAGCGGCAACGACAATCGTATACTCCATCGCACCCTTATCCTCTAAAACTTGGATGAATTGAGCTAAAGTTGATTTCTTCTGACCAATAGAAACATAGACACAAATCATATCCTGACCCTTTTGGTTCAAAATGCTGCCTAGTGCAACGGAAGATTTGCCTGTGTTGCGATCACCAATGATCAGCTCGCGCTGACCACGACCGATAGGAATCAAAGCATCAACGGCTTTGATACCTGTCTGCATTGGCTGATTAACTGCCTCACGAGCGATCACGCCTGGAGCGATTTTTTCCAAAAACATGTCTTTGCCACGAGCAATGTCCGCCTTACCATCGATAGCATTACCCATCGCATCGATGACTCTACCAATGATATCTTCGGAAACGTTGATGGATAAAATTTTACCCGTACGATGGACTAGATCTCCAGGCCTAATTTGCTCGCCACCGGACAAAACAATGATACCTACCTTTTCTTTTTCTAAGTTAAGTGCCAAACCATAAGCATTCTCACCAAAAGTTACTAGTTCACCTGATTGCACATCTTCAAGCTGGTCAGTAAAAACAATGCCATCAGCATAAGAAATTACTTTACCCACGGAAGACTGGCTGACTTTGAGATCAGCTTCTTTAATTGAATAGAGGTTGGCGAAAATATCTGATTTTGGCATAATTTACATTTGTTTGATTAACTGATCTAGGCGAGCGCGCAAGCTAGCATCATAGAGCTTGCTATCTACGCTAACACTCAAACCAGCAATAAGGTCTGCTTTGACTTGATAATTAAAAACTAATTCTTCTCCTTCGTATTTTTTGGCAATGGCTTGCTCGATTTTTTTCTGTTGAGTCGCGTTTAAAGCGATGGCGCTTAGAATATCAACTTTAAGCCTTTTATCTTCAACCCGTCCTACGCTAACACTCAAACCAGCAATAAGGTCTGCTTTGACTTGATAATTAAAAACTAATTCTTCTCCTTCGTATTTTTTGGCAACAGATAGCTCAAGCTCTTTCTTTTGCGTACTATTCAAAGGAGTTGCACTGGCAACAGTAATCTTTAACATAATAACTTAAAGTTTTTCGATAATCTTAGTAATTTGCTCATCAAGCAATTTTTGATGCTTTTTTGCATCAATTGATTCGTTGAGCACTTTTTCTGCCATTAGAAGAGCTGCTTTTTTGATTTCATCTTGCATGGAAGCAATTTCTTGCTTCTTCATTTTGGCAAGCTCACTTGAGAATTTAGCTTCGCGAGCAACAATTTCTTGCTTGCTTTGTTCCAAAGCAAGTTTGGCTTGTTCACGAGATTCTTTTCTCGCTTCATCTTCTATTTTTTTGGCTTCCTGACTAGCTTTGAGCAAAATACTTTCGTGTCGACTCTCTAATTTTTCTTTTTCTTGCATCATTTCTGCAGCAGTAGCGGCGGCGGCGGCCACTCGCTCGCGACGATCATTGAGCAATTTAAGAACTGGTTTATAGATGAAATACGTCAAGACACCAAGTACTACGCCAAAATTAATCATTTGAAAAATAATTTGGTTTAGTTGTATATCCATGTTATTTAACCTTAGACAAACTTAATAATCAAAGCTACGACTAAAGCATATATAGCGATTGCTTCAGCAAAAGCCATACCAAGAATCATGCTTGTCTGGATTTTATTACTAGCCTCTGGATTGCGACCAATTGATTCCAAAGCTTTGGAAACCAACATTCCAATACTAATGGCAGGTCCAAGTGCTCCCAGTCCCATGGTTAAACCTATTGCTAAATCTTGCATAAAAACTCCTTTTTATTGTTTTTATTAATTTATATTTTTTACTATTATTTGCTTTCATGCTACTACATGGTCTTCTTCATGATGGCCTTTGGTAGCCAAATTGAAGAAAATCAAAGATAACATTGAAAAAACTAAAGCCTGAATAAAGCCAACAAAAAGTTCTAGTGCATAGAACGGAGCTGGCACAGCAATGGAAATTAAATAAGTCATTACTACTAGTAGAACTTCACCTGCAAAAATATTACCAAATAATCTAAAAGCAAAAGAAACAATTTTGGCAAACTCCAACACCGTTTCTAAAATACCTACAAAAAAATTAACCGGATTGGAAAAATCAATAAATTTTTTAAAGTAAGAAAAACCAAGATGAGAAATACCAAAGATTTGAGTCAACATCACTGAAACAATCGCTAAAGCTAAAGTGGTATTCAAATCTGCAGTGGCAGCTCTAAAAACTGGAACCATTTTGGCATGGATGGGTTCACCATGAACAGCTGACTCAACAATCTCTTCCTCTTCCGCTACTGCTTCCAATATTTCTTGATCTGAAGCAACTTGAGTTATTTCAGTCTGAGCCTCTGCCTCTTTAGTCAAAATCGATCCAACTCCAGGCAATAGTCCAATGTAATTATTTAAAATAATGAAAATAAAAAAAGTTGAGATAACTGGGAAAAATAGAAGAGTCTTCTTGGTATTCTCAGTAATGGAATAAACAAAATTATATAGAGCCTCTGCAATCATTTCGACAAAATTTTGCAGGGAACTTGGTTTGTCTGTATTCTTAAACTTAGATCTGAAAAAAATTGCAAAAACAATTAATAGAAAACTAACTATCAAACTGGTAAAAATCGAGTTGCTAATTTCTAATCCAAAAATACGGAAGATTGGTTCAGCAGAAATAGAAACATGTAAGCTTTGATTGCTCATTTCATATTCTTTCTTATATTTAAATTTGTGGAAAAATAAGAAAAAAATATAATTCTTATTTTTATTTCCCCACAAATCTATTTAAGATACTAAATCTCGACTCTGGTGTTGATTATAAATAGACAAAGCAAATAAGACAAGCCCCTGCTTTTTTGCTAACATTAGTATTGGAGTGAAACAAAACTACCCAATAAATCCAAGGCTAAAGAGAAAAAGAAAAATTTTCTTTTCTTTTCTTGGCTTGCTAATTTTAATTGGAGGAATCATGGCTGGAGCTTGGCAAATTAAAGTTGTCAGGCAGTTCTTCGGTCAAGCTAATGGTGTTCCAGCTAATTTAACTGTTGATACTAAAGCTGTTCTTGGACCAATGCCACGGCCTTGGCGCAATCTTGCACAGGGTGGCGAAGATCACGCCTGGCGCATTGATAATTTAGTTGGTCAAATTGCCGCTCTCAAACCAGAATATATTCGCTTAGATCATATTTATGATTTTTATGACATTGTTCAGGGCAGTCCTGGCAATGTTAGTTTTGATTGGACTAAGTTTGACTTGATTTTGGATGACATCAATAAAACTGGTGCTAAGCCATATCTTGCCTTAACTTATATGCCTCCAGCGATTTCTTCTGGAGATATTTTGGCTTATCCAGTTAATTGGGCTGATTGGCAATTGGTAGTACAAAAAACCATTGAACACGTTAGTGGCACTAAGGGTATTCGTGATGTTTATTATGAAGTTTGGAATGAACCAGATCTTTTTGGCTCTTTTAAATATTACGGCGATAAAAATTATCTAACTCTTTACGCCTACGCCAGTGCAGGTGCAAAAAATGCTCGCGGGGCTTTACCATTCAAGCTCGGTGGTCCAGCCATCACAGCTCTCTATGAGAACTGGTTTAATGCTTGGGCTAAAGGTTGCAGCGAAAACGATTGGCGCTGTGACTTCTTTTCTTGGCATCGATATACCAATGATCTAAATCAATATGCCGAAGACATGCAATTGGCAAAAACTTGGGTTCAAAAATATCCAAAACTAGAGCCAACTCTTGAATTCCAAATCACCGAATGGGGTCATGATAGTAATAATAATGCTGGATACGATTCAAAATATGGCGCAGCTCACACTGTTGCTGCCGCTATTTCCATGAGCAATCGTGTCGAACGAGCCTTTGCTTTTGAAATTCAAGATGGCAAAGATCCTGAAGGCAAAAATTACTGGGGACGCTGGGGCTTATTCACTCATAATGACTTTGGCGCTAATAGCAAACCACGTTATCGAGCTTTAAAAATGCTAGACAGCATCGCCGATCAACGCCTACAAATTACTGGATTGGGCTCTTGGGTCAAAGCTTTAGCTGCTAAAAATGATAACAACGAAACTGAAATGGTCATCGCCAATTTCGATCCAAAGGGCTCACACAGTGAAACAGTGCCCATTACTTTTATCAATATTGAACCAGGAAATTACACTTTAAATAAAGAATTCCTTAGCGGATCCAAACAAAACCAAGAGGTTGCTACTGATGCTGCCGCTTTAAGAGTAGAAATCCTTATGCCTGCCAATGAGGTGGCTAAAGTTAGACTAATTAAAAACTAAGCAAGAATTAATTTCTGGAGTTTTTCTTTAAAAGTGGTAAAGGAGTAAATCTTGCTACTTTGGTGAATTTGTAGTGGTTTGCAAATAAAATTTTTCTCAAAATCGATAATGGCTTCAGCTAAACTTTCGACTGTTAAACTTTTGAAAAACAAACCCGTTCTGTCTTGTTTAATTGTTTCTTTGGGACCACCTGATTGATGGGCAATTACTGGTGTACCGAAAGCCATAGCTTCAACTGGCACCATACCGAAATCTTCATCCTCAACTGGATAGAGCAAAGCTCTGGCATTTTTATAAAGTTCTATCAATTTTTTATCATCAACTGCACCGAGAAACTCTATTGTTTCGCCAGCCATTTCTTTCAAATCTTCTAGCATGGCACCATCACCAACTACTTTGAGTTTCAAGTTTAATTCACTTGCTACTTGCACTGCTAATTCTGGATGTTTGGCTTTAGCCAAACGATTAACATATAAATAGTAGGAGCTGTTTTTTTGTTGAGTAAAATCTGCCAAATCTTTTTTATTCAGTTTATCAAAAAAAGTTTTTGCTTGATCATAAATTTTGATGGGTGGATTAATGACGGTACTGTCTCTTTTATAAAACTTCTTAATTCGCAATTTTGTTTCTTCAGAGTTAGCAATAAAAACATCAGGGTTTTGTGCAGCGACAAAGTCCATTTGTCTAACAAAATGATTAAGTAAATTACCAGCAAAAAGAGTAAAAGGATTAGACCTCCAATTGCTCTTAGCACTATAACCATACAAAACTCTAGGTGGCGTATGGCAATAACAAAGATGCTTACCGTTGGGTACTTTAACTGCCTTGGCAAAATAAGCATTGGAGGAACTAATAACGAGATCATATTCACTTAAATCCAATTGCTCAAAAGCCCATTTTGCAAAAATGCGCATCGGCGAAAAAAGTTTTTTATAAAAAGGCAACTGAGTGATTTTACTTTGACGAATGTCCCAATTAGCAAAACGGTGCCAATTCTTGCCCATAGCTTTGGAGTCAACAAAAGCTGTATAAACTGGCGCTTGCGGAAAAATTTCATGCAAAGCTTCAAGAACTCTTTCGGCTCCACCGTATTCGCGTAAGTAATCGTGAACTAAAGCAATTTTTGACATATTAAAATAAAGCCTCCTGAACTGATGATTCAAAAGCATCTTTCGGCAGGGTATTAATTAAAGATTTAAAACCTAAGTTCTGAAAAATTTCGATAACTTTATTTTTATCATAAGCAGTTACCCGACAGTTTTCTAAATCAAAATCAATTGGTGCGGCACATTCAATAGTTGCTAAATCTTTAGACATTAATGCAGATTTTTCCCCATTCAGCAATTTTTGTAACAATGCACCTTTTATTGTTTCATCACCTTCTGGATGTTCTTTCAAAAACTCATAAATTTTTTCAACCGTGTTGAATCTTTTAACCAAGGCAACCGCTGTCTTTGGTCCAACCCCTTTGATGCCAGGAATATTGTCGGAATTATCACCCATTAAAGCTTTAAGATCGATGACTTGAAGAGGCTTAATGCCTAGCTTCTTTTCAACCAAAGCTGCATCGTATTCAATGTCGCCTCTTTGCTGTTTGCCGCGCGCCGGCATCCAAATATGCGTATCATCATCTACCAATTGAAAAGAATCTTGATCTCCAGTGACAATCACTGTCAGCAATTGGCGATCCAGATCTTCAACTTTGCAATTAACGGTACCAATTAAATCATCAGCTTCAAAACCCTCAATTTCAAATTTGGGAATTCCAAGTGCAGTAACGACGTCTTTGACAATTTGAATTTGTGGAATTAAATCATCTGGCATTTTAGCTCGCTGAGCTTTATAGCCATCAAACTTTTTGTGACGAAAAGTTGGCTTGGGATGGTCGAAACAAACTGCTGCATATTCTGGATCAAAATAAGTAATCGCATTGAGCAACATTTTACTAAAACCAAAAACAGCATTCACCAGGTGACCGTCGGAGTCAGTTAGGTTGGGCATAGCATAATAGGCACGATAAATTAAAGCATGGGCATCGACTAACAGAAATTTTTTACGAGACATAGCTTACTTTTTTTTCTCTCCAGTTTGCAAAATAATGAAGTCAGTTTTTTTCTTCGTCTCATCAATGTCTTCACTAATTAAGTCTAATTTTTTGGAAATTTTTTCCCATTCGTAACTATCTTTTTTACGATTTAATTGCACAACTAAACTACCAATAATACTACTCGACATGATAACCCCAATTATTTGCAAAACAATTCCCAGCGCTCTGCCTTCGGTGGTAACGGGAACTATGTCACCATAACCAACTGTAGTAATTGTGGAGACTGTCCACCAAATAGAATCTTCAAGATTATGAATCCTGGCATTAGGTTTACCAGACTCTAAAGGCACTACTAAAATTGCCAAAGAAAAAGAGATAAAAAATAAAGAAACAATAATTTTACGCAGGGTGCGCTGACGAAATAATTGGGCAAGTATATTTCTCATAGAAAGTGCTTTTATTATATAGCTTTGGCTTTTGGCATGTCCATTAGCTTAGCAAATTCATCTGAATCTAAAGTTTCTTTTTCGAGTAAATTTTCAGCAATAACATCGAGATTTTTTCTATATTTCTTCAGCAAGTCCATGGCTCTCTTTTCTGCTTCATTAATATAATTCATCATCTCTTCGTCAACTCTTTCTTGAATTTTAGTTGATGGCTTGTCTGCTTCACCCCAAGCTCGGTTATAATCTTCGTTTTCATATTGTGAACCAAAATTCATTGGGCCCAATTTACTCATACCAAAACGAACAACCATACTACGAGCAATTCTGGTGGCTCGATCAATATCACTACTAGCTCCAGCGGTTTGTTCATCAAAAATCAACATCTCAGCAGCTCTGCCACCAAGCATGACAGTCATGTCATCTACTAATTCAGATTTGAGCACCTGTAATTTATCTTTTTCTGGAGGAGTAAAAGTGTAGCCTAAAGCCTGACCTCTAGAAACAATAGAAATACGGTGAACTGGATCAGCATAAGGTAAAACATGAGATAAAACTGCATGTCCTGCTTCGTGATAAGCCGTCATTTTTTTCTCTTTATCATCTTGGAGACGCTTCTTGCTTGGACCATATTTAACCTTAAGTGAAGCTTCTTCAATATCTTCCAAAGTGATTTCTTCGCGACTTTCTCTGGCAATAGCAATCGCTGATTCATTAAGCATATTTTCCAAATCTGCTCCAGAAAAACCAACTGTACGTTTCGCAACCTTAGCCCAATCAAGACCTTTGGTAAAATTTTTATTTTTAGCGTGAATACCTAAAATAAATTTGCGTTCTTCCAAATCTGGCAAATTAACTTGAACACGACGATCAAAGCGACCTGGTCTCACCAAAGCTGGATCAAGCATGTCGCCACGATTAGTGGCGGCCATAACAATCACATTGTCATTCTGAGTAAAACCATCCATCTCTACCAAAATTTGATTGAGAGTTTGCTCACGCTCATCATTAGAAGACATGCTATTGCGTCCTCTCATACGACCAATCGCATCAATTTCATCAATAAAAATAATTGATGGAGCAAGTTTTTTAGCGGTATCAAATAAATCTCTCACTCTGGAAGCACCCACACCAACTAACATTTCCATAAATTCACTACCAGCTATCGAAAGGAATTGCACACCTGCCTCACCGGCAACGGCTCTAGCCAATAAAGTTTTACCTGTGCCAGCTGGACCAACTAAAAGAACACCTTTTGGAGTGCGGGCGCCAACTTTGGTATATTTTTTTGGATGTCTGAGAAAATCAACAATTTCCTCCAATTCTTTCTTGGCTTCATTCATGCCACCAACATCTTTAAAAGAAATATTTTGCTTGCCTTTGACATAAACTTTTGCTTTGCTTTTGCCCATGCCAAACATGGCGTCACCGCCGCCTTTAGCCTGTCTAAAAACCACTAGCAAAAAAACAAACATCAAAATAATTGGTAAAAAGTTAATTATTAGTTCCCAAAGCATCTGTAGTGCTGTGGCATCATGAATTTCTGTGTCTACAGTAGCTAAATCAATTCCCGATGCTTCAAGAACTTGCAAAGCTTGCTGTCCTTCTTCTTTTTTAGCAACTTTTTTGGAGTCATCTTTATAAGTTAAACGCAACTCTTGGCCATAAACCTCCATTTTGTTGACTTTTTCGCTACGAATATCTGTCACCATTTGACTAATGGTAATTTGTTCGCGCTTACCACCTGCTCCAAGAGCTCCCAGTAGCGATGGAACAAATAAGAATAAAATGATTATATAAATTAAGGTTTTACTAAAAAATTTATTTAAATTAATTTTTAATTCAATGCGCTTAATTGGATCTTGCTTTTTTGGAGCTTCTTGAGGAGCTTTTGGTTCAGTTTTTTTGTTGTTCATATGTTTACTTTCTATTTGTGGCTAGTTTAGCACAAGACTGCGCCGAGCTCTGCCTGATCATCTAAAACAATTAGTATCGGTTTTTCTTGATTATCGACCATCATCATCATTCCTTGACTAACAGCTGGACCCATTTTGCGCTCAGCTAAATTAACGACAAATGGAAATTTCTTATTCAAAAAGTCAGCTTCGCTGTACCATTTCTTGACTCCAGATAAAATTATCTTTTCACCTACTTCCGAGCCAAGATCAACTTTGAATTGCAGAAGTTTTTCGCTCCACTCTGGGACTATAACTTCAATAACGCGACCGACGCGCATTTCTACCTTGAGGAAATCATTGAATTGAATAGTTTCTGCCATAGGAGGTCTTCGAGCTTTTTCTGATATAAAATAATTGATTAATTAAGTATAGATTTTAACACATTTTGGTCTTTTCTGATGACGATAGTAGTTTAATCTACTTGAGGAAAAAGAAAAAGACTAAAATGTTTAAAAGATATTTTGAACCCTGCCTTTTTGCAACACAAAAAGTAGCTGGTGCAAAAGATGCTGTGCATAGCTTAAGGAAGCTTTATTTTATATCAGAAAAAGCTCACTTTACCATTTTTTTCACAAACAAAATCTTAGAATTTCTTGAGTAGCGCTTTATAGCTAAATTAATCAACTCATCAATTAATTCTCCATAAGTCATACCTGTTTCACTCATCATTAATTTAGGATACATACTAATCTTGGTAAATCCAGGAATGGTGTTGATTTCATTAAAAACAACTTCACCATTTTTTGTCATGAAAAAATCTACTCTCGCCATGCCTTCACATTGGCAAGCTGCAAAAATTTTCTTAGATAATTCTTGGATTTCTTTTTTCTTGGCTGGTGCGAGCGGAGCTGGAATAAGTAGAGCTGCGCCTGATTCATCAAGATATTTTGCCTCATAAGAATAAAAGCCATGCTTAGCGCTTGGAATAATTTCACCCACTTCACCAGCAATTAATTTTTCTCTGTTTCCTAAAACGGAGCACTCCAACTCTCTGCCAACAATTGCTTCTTCAATTAAAATTTTATGATCAAAATGGAAAGCCTGATCGATAGCAACCATAAAAGATTTTTCATCATCAGCTTTACTAATTCCCACAGAAGAGCCGGCATTAGCTGGCTTGATAAAAACAGGCATAGATAGAGCTGATTTGATTTCTTGAAAATTGATTTTTTCTTTAGTGTTAGTATCAAAAGATAAATATCTAGAAATTTTGACACCTGCTGCTACAGATAATTTTTTAGTAATTTCCTTGTCCATAGAAATTGCCGAAGCTAAAACATCTGGGCCAACATAAGGCAAATCCAACATTTCCAAAAAGCCCTGCATTTTGCCATCTTCAGCAAAGGAACCGTGCATAATTGGAAAAACCACATCTAATTGTAAAAATTGCTCTTTATCGCCAAGCAACATCGCTTGCCCACGCTGATCAGCACTAAGCCAAGCAACTTCAGAAAAACCACTTTCCTTGAGGGAAACTATGTCTGGATTATCTTGATTGTCTAAAAAATTCTGCTTATCAGCATAAAAACGAAAAGCTCCGTCTTTAGTCACCGCAAAAAGAAAAAGATTATATTTATTAAAATCTAGAGCAACGATCACGTTTTTAGCCGAAATCAGAGACACTTCGTGTTCTGCAGATTTACCACCACAAATTAGAGCTAGATTAATTTTTGCCATATATTTCCTCTACTTCTTATAGAAAATATCTTAGCACGAGAATGGCTCAAGAAGAAATGAAAAACCATTCTTTAAAAAGTAATTCTAGATTATCTTACTTTAGCCCATAGAAGGAGCTGATCAACATGCACAAATTAGCTAACTGCTAATAAACAGCGACTTCTCTGAGCGAAACAAAGATTGTCTATATTAAAAAATAAACAATTTTAGTGGAGCTTGGCTAAATAAGATAATCTAGAATTACAATTCTTCGATTTTAATATTTGGCTGCATTTCTGGAGCTTCAATTAAATGTAAATATTTTTCAGTGGTGGTAATGCGTTTGTGACCAACCAATTGAGAAACATAAACCAAAGGAGTGCCAGCCTTAAGCTGTTCAACTACAAAGGTATGACGAAGATCATTAACTTTGGCATCTTTAATACCAGCTAAACGGAAATAACGATCAATAGCAGTGCGAATATTTCTGACCAAAAAAGGACGACAGGTTTTAGTCAAAAACAAAGTCTTTTCTTTGGCACGAGGACGCATTTTGAAATAATCCAAAACTGCTTTTTTAGCGGCAGCATTCAAAGGAATACGGCGAGCTTCACGAGAATTTTGAGCTTGAATATAAATCAATTCTCTCTCAAGATCAATATCGCTTTGTTGCAAAGCAGCTAGCTCACTAATTCTCATACCAGTTTGAAGTAAAATTTCGACAATAGCGTGCATTCTGATGTCAGCGCGACAAGAATCACGCAAAGCGCGATACTCTAAACGGGATAGAATACGTGGAGGAGTTTGATCAAATTTTGGCTGAGTAATGTCTTCAGTTGGATTGCCCTCTAGTAAACCTTCACTCACGCAAAAACGAAAGAAAGATTTAATAGAATTAATTTTTCTGGAGATAGATTTACTGGTGTAACGTTGTTTTCTAAGCAACTCTTTGAAAGACTCTAGGTCTTCTGCCACTACCTCAGCAAGGAGATTTTTAGATCTCTTACTAAGAAAATCAGCTAGTTGTTCGATGTCCTTGCTGTAAGCAATTACAGTAGCATGAGCTTTGCCTGCGGCTTTTAAGCTCTCTGTAAACTTTGCTTGCGCGTCAAGTAAGTTTGTGTGCATAATTATTTAAACCTATTTGGACAGATAAGTTTTTATTTATCGAATAATAGGGTCTTATAATATCATAAACTCGGTTTATAAACAAGTCCTGAGAACATATAAAGACATCAAAATGAATAAAGAAAAAATCCAAAATCTCTTCGGTCACCCCCTGCTAATCTTCATTTTTACCTGTCTTTGCTTATTAGGCATCTTTTCTTTGCGCGAGAGTAGTCGCAAAGCCTTGGTCTCCAAAGAAAGTATTCAAAAATTGGAAAAAAATATTGAAATAATGGAAAACGAATTCAAAGAGGAAGAAAAAAAGTTTGCTGATAGTCAGGACGAATTAGCTACAGAAAAAATTATGCGCAATGAACTTTTGCAAAAAAAAGAAGGTGAAATTATTTTACAGATTCCTGAAAAAGAAGAGCTTAATGAGGAAATTAATAACGAGATGACACTTGAGAAAAATGGACCTCTAGAAGAATGGAAAAAGTTAATGTTTCTCTGAAAGAAAATTTAGCTGATAAGCGTATTTCAATACTTCAAATTTTTGACCTGCCCTCATCTGAACAAAATTAGATCTCATCTCATCATCTGTATAATTTTGGTCGCATTCTTCTATGCCAGACTCTATCAAAATTTGTATTTCTGATTCATTTTTGTCTGGATAAATATATTTAAATAGCTTAGAAGCCTCAGCTTTGTCATTACTCCTTACCATTTTAATAAAATCGTCAATAAATTCATCGCTAATCATTTTAAATTTTTCTAGAGGTTTATTAAAAAATTCTTTAATTTTTTCTGGATCTTTCGACTCAACAACTTCTATAGCCTCAGCGACATCTGCATCAGAAATTTCTAGGGGAACTTCATATATAGGAAAAGAGTCAAAAATTTGTAATTCTTGATTGTGAAAAGCTAAATTATTGAAAAGAGGTAATTTATCATCACTATTCATTAATGATAAAAGTTCATCTACATTAGCAGCGTAGTCGTATCTACCTGAATTATTTTTATCAACAACAAAAATACGATCCTGGCCAGAAATGTCCAACATTACTCGTTCTTTTTGAAAAAGTTCTAAGGCTTTTTTGGAAAAATCAGTCGCTCTTTCTTGAAAAGAAGAATTGCTATACAACTCTTTTAGAAAATCAAAATCCGTATTAAACAATTCGTTTTGTTTATCAATTTTATCTCCTACTTCCATGACTGATAATTCGGAAACCGGAATGTTCAATACATCGATGTCATTTTTAAACGAGTAGCGTAATTTATATATTTCTCTAAGTGGAGCATCAACTATCGCGAAAACATCAACATTAGTAACATGAGCCCCTAAATATTTTTTTAATAAATCGTAAGTTTGCTTTTTTTCTTTGGCATAATCCATCAATTTAGCAATTGCTTTTTCTCTAGAAGTATTCGCGTCTTCGTGAAGATTATTTTCAACTAAAGGCGGAGTCATACCTGAAGCTATTACTTTTCCAGAAGATATGTCGACCACGCTGCTAGTTAATTTTAAAACTTTATCATTATTTAATTCATAAACAGAAGAAACAGCTCCGTAACCTAATTGTTGCTCTTTTTTTAGAGAATGATTCTCTAGGGGAAGAATTGGCTTGTCACCTTCGTATTTGAAGTTAGCGTATTTAACCTGGTCTTTATTATCTTCCATTAGTCCATTATATAAACATTATTTGGAATCAGGCAAATCTGTTTTTGAGGGAGATTCAGAACTTTCTGAACTCGCACTACTAATTAATGCTTTTCTCAAAGACTCAGTAAAAGATCCTAAACTAAGTGTCCCTCGCTCAGCAGGAACGTAATCGGGAACATCACTTAAAGCCTCATCTTTTTTTTCTTGACTCTCTTGTTCTGCTGATTTAGGTTGTTCACTCATTTTTCCTTTTTGTTAATTTAGTTATCATTGTAAACATAAACAAAAAATCTGGCAAATGCCAGACTTATTTTTGTAATTTGCGGAACTAGGTCCTCCGTCTCCACTCCGGACATTCCCTCGTTATAAACTCGGTCAGAGTCAACAATTCATAGTTGATGCAAAATTAAATAAAAAAAACGACTCAAGGTCGTTTTCTTTATTTAATTTGCGGAACTAGGAGTCGAACCTAGCCTGTGGGATTATGAGCCCCACGTGCACCGTACACTATCCCGCGTATGTTAGGCAGTTATTGTAACAAAAGAATCTGGTATTATCAAGCAAGCTGCGCTAAAATACACCAGTCTCAAATAAAATGGCGGGATAGCTCAGCTGGTTAGAGCGTGGGATTCATAAACCCAAGGTCCTGAGTCCGAATCTCAGTCCCGCTACTTTTTTTCCAAGTGAAAAAGATAATTCTTGATGAAAGACCATTAGAAGTCGCTGATTGTTTTTTGTTCTAAGAACAAAGTAAATACAGCGACTTCTCTGAGTTTAAAAAGATTGTAACTTCAATGTAGCAAGACTTTTAGTAAACGTGTCTTGAATCAAGAATTGCTTTTGAACTACATCATTCCCGGCATACCACCGCCCATGCCACCCGGCATAGAAGGTTCATTTTTCTTTGGGGCATCAGCTACCAAACATTCAGTGGTTAAGATCATTGAAGCCACTGAAGCGGCATTTTCCAAAGAAGCGATGGCAACTTTAGCTGGTTCAATAACACCGGCTTTAAGTAAATCTTCAAAAACATTGGTTAAAGCGTTAAATCCCCAGTTATCTTGGTTTTTAGCTTTAACTTGACCAACTACCCAACCAGCATCTTCGCCAGAATTGGTAGCGAGCATACGAAGTGGCTCTTCCAAAACTACTTTAATCAAATCAACGCCAGCCTGTTCATCATCAGAATCAGTTTTGATTAGATCAAGAACTTTAGCAGCTTTGATGAAAGTCACTCCACCTCCTGGAATGATGCCTTCTTCGATAGCAGCTTTGGTTGCACCCTTAGCGTCCTTAACTCTTTCTTGAAGATTTTTCATTTCAATTTCGGTAGAAGCACCAACCTGAATCACTGCAACGCCGCCGGTTAGCTTGGCTTTACGTTCTTGAAGCTTTTCAATATCAAATTCAGAATTAGAATCCTTAATTTGCTTTTCAATTTGAACTACGCGAGCATTGATGGCAGCTTGCTTGCCTTTACCACCAACAATTCTTGTGCTGTCTTTGCTAGAACGAACACTGTCTGCTTGACCAAGATCGACAATGGTAGAGTCAGCTAATTTATGACCAGTTTCGGCACTAATCAAATTAGCACCAGTCAAAATGGCGATATCTTCAAGCATTTCTTTGCGACGATCGCCAAAACCTGGAGCTTTGACTGCTAAGCATTTAAAAGCGCCGCGCAATCTGTTGACTACTAGGGTGGTCATTGCCTCACCTTCAATTTCGTCAGCGATAATCACTAATTCACGACTTTCACCGACTACGGCTTCTAACAAAGGTAAAATGTCTTTAATGTTGGAGATTTTTTGATCAGTTACTAAAATATATGGTTTTTCGCTAATGGCCTCCATATGATCAGCATCAGTCACAAAATATGGAGAAGCGTAACCCTTATCAAATTCCATACCTTCTTTATGTTCGATAGTAATTTCCATGGTCTTGCCTTCTTCAACTTCAACCACGCCATCTTTACCAACCTTTTTCATAGCTTCGGCAATTTTTTTACCAATAATCTCATCCTGAGCGGAAATAGTAGCAACTTTTTCCCAATCTTCCTCTTTGACATCAGTGGCTAATTTGCGAACTTCAGCAACTACAGCTTTAACAGCTTTATCGATACCACGTTTCATAATCATTGGATTAGCACCAGCGGCGACCTGCTTCATACCCTTAACAGCGATTTGTTGAGCTAAAAGAGTTGAGGTGGTAGTACCGTCACCAGCCACATCATTAGTTTTAGAAGCGGCTTCTTTAACTAGAGATGCACCCATGTTCTCAAATGGATCTTCGAGCTCAATTTCTTTAGCTACAGAGACACCATCATGAATCACGCTCGGGGATCCCCAAGAACGATCTAGGGCGACATTGCGACCTTTAGGACCCAGGGTTGTAACCACTGCGTCGGCTAATTTGTTAATACCAATTAACATTTTTTGTCTGGCTTCATCGCCAAAAAGAAGTTGTTTTGCGGACATATTTAGTTTCCTTTTTATTTTTATTTTAAAAATTATTTAATAATTGCCAAAATATCTTCAAATTTTAAAAATTGATATTCAATTTCTTCAATTTTCAATTCATTACCACCCCATTTTTTATAGATGACTTTATCACCAACTTTGACAGGGGCTTCACAAGAGCAAGGCTCGGAGGAGCAACAGCTACTTTCCTCATTGCCACACTCGCAATCACCACCGCACTCACAGCTATCGCCACAAGAACAAGAGGCTTCGCCAACAGCTAAAACAATACCGTATTGAGGTTTTTCACTTTCGTTTTCTAGCAAAAGAATACCTGATTTTGTTTTTTCTTCAGCCTTGGCTGGTTCCACTAAAACATAACCTTTGGTTGGTTGGATATTTTTGATATCTAAAGTTTTCATGACAAAAACCCTTCTTTTGAAAATAATTTAGTAATAAGTCTTTAAGCGAAAATTTAACACAAAAATATTTTTTTAGCAATACTGTTATTGAACTGCTAATTATCAACTTATCAAACCTTCAACTCCATGAAATAAAGCGTTAATTAAAGAAACAGACTTGCGTAGATCGGTCGCCAATTGCATTGAAAGCTGAGCTGATTCTTGATCCATTTGCATGCCTTCTAAAGTAAGGTTAGAATCTTCAACGAAAGCCTTCATTAAAGAATCAATAAATGCTTTGTTCTCGCTAGCAAAAAGCTCACGTTCACTTTTTTTCTTGAGCATGATTTTTTCCAAATAAAGCACAATTTGGCTAACTTCTCTTGAACGTAAGTAAAGACTGAACTTGAGGTCATTTTGATCCTCAACTAAAACTGGACTTGGTGAATCGAGTACATCAAAAATATGCTGACGATTATTGTTTTTTGGCATTATAATATTGGGCTACTATCTTACAGAATAACATGAAAATATTAAAGCTCAATTCTAATCGAGCAGCAGTCGTTGACGAGGCAAAAAAATGTCTCAAAAATGATGGTTTGCTAATTTATCCAACTGAAACCGTTTATGGAATTGGGGCTAGTGCTTCTAGTACCAAAGCTATTGATAAATTGCTTAAATATAAAGGCCGCCGCCAAGGAAAACCGCTCTCCATTGCTGTTGCTGATCAAGAAATGGCTGAAAAATACGTTAAAATCAATGAACAAGCTTTGAAATTCTATAAAAACTTTTTACCTGGACCTTTTACCGTCATTTCCAAAAGCAAAAATATCGTTGACTCTCGAGTTAATTCTGAATTCGGCACCTTAGGGATTCGCATTCCTGATTACCCCATGATTATTGACATTATCAAAAATTTTGGTCAAGCCATTACCAGTACCTCCGCCAATGCTTCTGGTAAAAAGAGACCATACAAAATTGCTGACATTCTGGACAATTTATCAAAGCAACAAAAAAGCCTCATTGATCTGGTGATTGATGCCGGCGAATTGCCAAGAAATGAACCTTCGATCGTCATCGACACCACTCTTTCTACTCCAATTGCTTTGCGCGGTTCTTTGCATCAAAAAAATGGCGAAATTTTGTACAGCGATTCTGAACAAGAAACTATTGAGTTGGCTGGTCGCCTAATGCTCAATCATCTTAACCAATTAGAAAAAAATGGCTTGGTTTTTGCGCTTAATGGTCCACTGGGCATGGGTAAAACTATTTTTGCCAAAGGAGTCGGGAAATTCCTTGGTATTAAGGAAGTCATCAATTCACCAACTTACTCTTATATTAATGAATACGATTATCAAAGATTGCAAAGTAAAGGTGTTTTTTATCACGTTGATGCCTGGAAAATAGATTCGAAGGAAGAAGTCGCGCTCTTAGAAATTGAAAAACTGGTCAAAGAAAATAACGTCATAGTCATTGAATGGTTTGAGCAAATCGAAAAATGGCTCGACTTAGATAAAAAGAAGCTTGTAACTTTAGATTTTAGTGAAGAAAATGGTCAAAGAAAAATTCAGATTGGAAACAATGCCTAAAATTTTAGCCATTGATACCAGCTGTGATGATAGTAGCGCCGCCATTGTTGAGGGCAAAGTTGTGCTAAGTAATATAGTCGCTTCACAAAACCAAATTCACAAAAAATATGGTGGAGTTTTTCCTACTCTCGCAAAACAAGCACATAAAGAAAACATTGATCCTGCCATTAATTTAGCGATGAAACAAGCTAAAGTTTCTTGGATGGAAATCGATGCGATTGCTGTTACCGTGGGACCAGGTCTTGCTCCAGCACTGGAAGTTGGCATTGAAAAAGCTAAAGAGTTGGCGTTTAAATACGGAAAAAAACTGATCGCCGTTAATCATATTGAGGCTCATGCCCTTTCACCTCTAGCACTTGCTAATGGCGAAAATGGCGAAAAAAAATCCGAACTAGAAAAAAATCTGCCAGCCCTAGCATTAGTTATTTCTGGCGGACACAGCGAATTTATTCTGATAGACAAAATCGGCCACTACCAAAAACTTGGTCAAACTATTGATGATGCGGCAGGCGAATGTTTAGATAAAGTTGGCCGTCTATTAAATCTTGGTTATCCAGCTGGCCCACTAATGGAAAAATTCGCTAAAAAAGGTCATCTTAGTAAGTTTACTTTTCCAAAAGCAATGACCTCACAGGCTAATTTTGATTTAAGCTTTTCAGGACTAAAAACTTCCGCTCGCAATTTGATTGCTGATCTAGAAAAAAAGAAGAAGTTAGATAAACAAGCAATCTATGATTTAGCTTTGGCACTACAGGAGGCTGTTTTTGAGCAGATTATTTACAAATTGGAAAGAATTCTATTTAGTCCAGATCTTAGTAAGCACCTCTATCCTGATCGAAACTTCATGAAACACCTAGATAAAGATCAAATTATACCAAGCGAAATCGAACAGATTTGGCTTGGAGGCGGCGTAGCCGCCAATACTAATTTGCGTAGCAAAATTAGAAAACTTTTACGTAAATACCAACAATTAAGTGGCAAAAGAATTGAACTCAAAGTGCCTTACAGCAAAAAACTCTGTGGTGACAATGCTGCCATGATTGGCTTAGTGGCTAGTTTTAAATTTGCTAGAGGTGAGTTTGCTAAAGATGATGCTAAAAAGAACGATCTAGACAGAAAACCAAATTTGGGAATTTAAAAAGCTATGCTAAGATAGACTCAGTGAAAGAGGCTCAATTTGTATCAATCTTAGCTCATCCTCGCTTAGACTTCTGTAGCGAAGTCGTTTCAAGTCAAAATAAACAGCTATGTATCGCTTTCTCTCTTAAGGGTCAAGACGCGACTGGCTTCTGCAAAGATCTAACAGCTGAATTTTTAACTTGGCAAATCGAAAATCCAGAACAACTCCACCAAAAAATTCTAGACTTACTTAGTTTTGTCAGAGAACAAAAACTTGATTTAGAATTTTCTCTCAGTCTATTAAAAACAGAGGGCATAATTTTCGCCACTTATTCTGGAGAGGTTATTCTTAAAAGAAATGACCAAGCTAGAAAAATTCTAGCCAGCAACAAAGAAGTCAAGATTGTGACCGGTAATTTCAAAGGAAATGACCAAATTATCTTGATAAACAAATCTTCAAGTCTAATTAGTAGCTTCGTCATGGAAATGCTTGAAAAAGGAGTCAGTCTAGAAAAATTAATTAGTGACAGCACTCTCTTACAAGGAGAAAATGGCAATCTTGAAACAAGCTTGGCTTTCTTAACTTACATTGAACAAGAAGACGAAGTAGCAAAAGAAAAATTTGATTTCAAGAAAGTTGTTTTAAAGATTTGGCAATTAAAATATTTACTTAAAAAAATTCCAGTTTTTCTAAAAAAAATTCTAAAATTTTCAAATAAAATTATTTACATATTAAAAAAACAAGATAAAAAGAAATTACTAATTACATTTCTTGTAATTTGTGGAGCTGTTGCCATTATTTTCACCACGGCAACGGTTAGCAGAAATCAAAATCAAAAAATTGTCACTAATATAGAAAAACAAATCACAGAAATTAGTCGCAATACAAATGATATTGAACAATTGCTTCTTGAACAACCCATCAGTGCTAGAGAGAATGCCCAAAAAAGTTTACAGGCGGTGGAAAATCTAAAACAAGAAAAAAATAACAAAGACAGTCTTAAACTAATTGATGCAGAAATTGAACGCTTGAATCAATTAATTGAAAGAATTTCTGGAGAAAATTCTCTAGATCAACTCTCCGTTGCTTACAACTTAAATGATTTTTTAGCCAACAAAATTGAATTCAAAAATGGCGAAATTTTTGCCCTAGAAAATAATAGTCAAGAAATTTTACATATCAAAACTGACGATTCTCAATCGAGAATTAAAGTAGAAGGCTCAGATCTAATTAGAGATTTTACTGTTAGTGAAGGCAATTTATTTGTTCTAAGTAATGGCATCAAAATTCTTGATTTGGCAAAACCCGAGAGTGGCTTCAGAGAAATAAAAGCAGAGGGCGAATCAGATAAAACTGGCGAGTTTTTGTCTAGTTTTGGCCCATACCTATACTTATTAAATAAAGAAAAAAGAAACATTTATCGCTACTATTACAAAGATGAAGAATTGAGCGAGCCAATTGGTTGGTTGGTTGACAAACAAGGTATTAATTTTGAAAATGTTAGCGACCTAATAGTAGATGGAGATTTGTGGATGGCTTTTAAAAGTGGCAATTTGCTTAAATTCACTAAAGGCTCAACTGCTGAATTTTCCATCAAAGGCTTAGAAAATTTGCCAAATAACCAAATTATTCTCAGCGCTAATGACCAAATTAATTCTTTGGCAATCTTAGAAAAACAAAACAAAAGATTATTAATTCTCACCAAAGATGGTCAATTAATCAGCGAAATTAAAAGTAATGAATTGGCTGGAGTGAGCAGTATCGCTTTTAACGAAGATGGCACAAAAATCTACGCCGTGAGTGGCTCAGTGATTTATGAAGTAGAAATCTAAGCCTTCAATGCTAAAATGAAGCTTATAAATGTCACTCGTTTTTAATAAAAAAGCCCAGTACGAATACACCATCAGCAAAAAATTTATTGCTGGTCTTGTTTTAAGTGGGAGCGAAGTCAAAAGTCTTCGTCTTAAACAAGCTAGTCTAAATGGCAGCTACATCAAGGAAATTGGAGGCGAGCTTTTTCTCATCAACTCACAAATTAACGCCTACTCTTTTGCGAAACAAGAAGATTACGATCCAAAAAGATCTCGCAAACTGTTGCTTAAAAAAAGTGAAGTAGAAGCGCTTGTCGAAGCTAGTAAACAAAAAGGCTTTGCCATTGTTCCTCTCACTTTCTTTATTTCTCACAACAGAATTAAATTGGAACTCGCTTTAGCTAAAGGTAAAAAAGAGTTTGAAAAAAGAGAAACAATTAAAAAAAGAGATTTGAAAAGAGAATTAGACAGCGAAAACAAAAAAGTACACTTGTCCTAAGAATAAATTTACGCTTTAATTAAACTATAAGGAAAATCAAAAATGCCTAAACGAACTTTTTGGCCAATCACTCTAGTAATTATGGGACTCATCTTTATGGCTTCCAATCTTGGTTATTTGCCAAAAGCCTTTTGGAATCTATGGCCTCTTATCTTAGTAGTAGTTGGACTAGGTGGTCTAATTACCTCTGACAGAGAAGAATGGCTAACTGAAATAAAAAAGCCAAAAGTTAAAAAAACTGACAGTAAAAAGAAAAAAACCTCTAGAAAATAATCATGAGTGATTTTTTTCAAATTGCTATCGATGGTCCAGTTGCTGCTGGCAAAGGGACCGTTTCTCGCCTACTTGCTCAAAAGTTAGGTTTTCTTTACGTCGACACTGGAGCTATGTATCGAGTTGCCGCCCTACTAGCCATTAGAAACGGAGTTGATTTTAGTGAAGAAGATAAGGTTGTTGCTTTGCTCGAAAAAAGTAAACTAGAAATGAGAAACCCACTCCCTCCAAAAGAAACTGATGGTCGATTAACCACGGTCATTTTAGATGGTGAAGATGTTTCTTGGGCTATTCGTACTCAAAAATGCAGCGAAGGATCTTCCAAAGTGGCAGTTTTGAAAAAACTAAGAAAAGTACTTGTCAAGAAACAACAAGAAATAGCTACTAAACAAAATGTAGTTATGGAAGGTAGAGACATCACTTTCCGTGTCCTTCCAGATGCAAATTTAAAAATATTTTTAACTGCCAGCATTGAAGCTAGAGTTGCAAGAAGACATACTCAATACCTAATTAAAGGAACAAATACTTCTATTGAAGAAGTAACCAAAGAAATAAAAGAAAGAGATTTGAGAGATAGTAATAGAACAAACGATCCACTGCAAGTTGTTCCTGAGGCTTGGCTCGTGGACACCAGCAAACTAGAAATTGACGAAGTAGTCGACTTAATTGCTAAAAGAGTTGATGAGCTCAGAGATTAAAAATGGGGAAAAATTACCAACAAGATCCAGAACTAATTAGAGATGTCGCTAAAAATACAGAGCGTATTGAAAAAGCTTATCTAGCCAAACAAAGCAAAAAACGACAAAATAAAACTGAAAAAGAAGAATTGAGTCAGAGATGGGTGGCACCACTTTTGCTTATTATTACTCTCTTACTAGGTTTTCTTGTTTCTATAATTTTTAATTAATAAAAACTTTATAAAACTTGTCCAACTGAATTTTCTGCAGTTTTAAGATCAATGAAATACTGATCGTTACAAGCCTTTTGTGGCTCCGTGCCCTTAACAAAAATCTCTTCACTAATCCTAGGGCAAGCACTACATGGCAAAGTACCGGTACTGGCACAGATTTTAACCTTAATCATATTTTCTGGCACAGCAAATTTATGCGGGCTCTTGTCATCTAATAAAAGCAGCATAATTTTATTCCAAATCGGTGAAGCTCCAGTAATACCAGAAGCGACATAGCTCATTGGGGTGTTATCATTATTGCCTACCCAAGTAGCCACTAAGCGGTCGCTGATATAACCAATCGTCCAGTTGTCTTTCATGCTGTTAGTGGTGCCTGTTTTGACCGCTACTTGCTGCAAAGGAATGTTCAGCACTGAAAACGCTCCAAAAGCAGCAGAACGCGCTTTATTATCAGATAAAATGTCAGTAACTAGATAAGCAGCTTTTGGACTAAGTTCTAAATCCTCATAGCAATTATCACTATCCAAAGCACAACTATTGCGATAAAGTATTTCTCCTTTATAGTTGGAAATTTCCAAAAATGGATTAACTGAAACCGGATAGCCAAGGTTAGCAAAGCTACTGTAAAGTTCAGCCATGTCGGTCATCAAAACTTCTCCAGCTCCAAGAGTTAGAGATAGACCAAAACGACTGCGATCCTGCCAAGTACTAATTCCCAAAGCTTCACCTTTATCAATAAGATTTTTAACGCCTAGCTCAGCCAAAAGCTTAACTGCTGGAATATTATAAGAAGAAGCCAAAGCATCTCTCAAAGTTACTTTACCATGAAATTTACCATCATAGTTTTTAGGAGCATAAGGCTTACTGCCAGGAATTTGGTAAATTACTGGCGAGTCCTCAATAGTTGAAGCAGCAGTTTTACCTTGTTCAAAAGCAGTTGCATAAGTTAAGGGTTTAATTGAAGAACCTGGTTGGCGTGGTCTAATAGTCACATTAACTTGTCCATCGTGAATAAAATCATAATAATCTGCTCCTCCTACCATCGCTAAAATTTCTCCAGTTTTAGGATTAGTAACTAGAGCTGCTCCATTGCTGATCTGGAAAGATGTTAGTTTGGAAATTTCATTACTAACAATTGTTTGAGCTTGGTTTTGCAATGACAAATCAAGAGTAGTTCTAACTTCTAAACCACCTTTAGAAAGCACATCCTCACCATACTTCTCTGCCAAAAGTTTGCGTACATACATCACAAAGTGAGGAGCTTGAATATCAATTCTATCTTGATTAAAAACTAATTTTTCTTGTTTTGCTTGATCAGCCTGCAGTTGACTAATATAACCATCTTCGACCATACGACGCAGAACCTCTGCCTGTCTGGTGTAAGCCAACTCTGGATTAGAACCAAAAGGGGTGTAAGTTGAAGGCGCTTGTGGCAAACCAGCCAATAAAGCTGCTTCACCCAAACTTAAATTCGCAGAGGATTTATTAAAATATCGCCACGAAGCTTCCTCAATTCCATAAGTAGAGCCACCATAAGCCACGGTGTTTAGATACATCTCTAGAATTTGATCTTTACTATAAATACGTTCCGCGATAAGTGATAAAAGTAGCTCACGAATTTTGCGACGGTAAGTTTTTTCATTGTTAAGCAAACGATTCTTAATTAATTGTTGAGTAATAGTTGAGCCACCTTGGACTGTTTCTCCAGAAAAATTTTTAAGCAAAGCTCTGAAAATACCTTTAAAAGAAAAGCCAAAGTGTTTGTAGAACTGTTGATCCTCAATAGCAACAGTGGCATCTTTGAGATATTGCGAAACCATTGGTAAAGAAACTAAAGTACGATTTTCATCCTCATAAATTCGGTAAAGAAGATTGCCATCTCTATCCAAAATTCTAGTAGTTACATTTTGTTCTTTATTAGATAAATCTGTTGGTGATGGTAAATCTTTAATTGCTATATCATAACTAAAATAAGTAAAAGCTAAAAAACAAATTGTTAGAAAAATAGAGAAAAAATAAGTAAAACGAAGCACTTTATTTTTTGGTCTACCAACTCTTTTATTTAAATGAAAAAATTTTAGAACTTGCTGTTTTCTAAAATGATATTTTTTGATAAATCTATTTTTATTTTTTAAAAAAGTTTCGTGATTGTCTAAAACTAATCGCTGCCATTTAATATAAAATGCTAATTTCTTTCGACCACGACCTTTCTTTATTTTCAGAAATTTTAAAATTGAAATATATTGATAATTCAATTTTTTTATTGATTTATTTATTTTTTTATCAATGCTAAGAAAATATTTCTTGACTGTTCTTTGACACTTAATGTGAAATGCTAATTTCGGGCGACCTCGCTTAATTTCTTTTAACTTTTTAACTGGCTGATTGACTACTAAAACATTTTTTTCTTGTTTTGATTTATTTTTTTTAAGAATTTTATATTTTCTTTTAGTAGCCACAGTGGCGTTATTTTAGCATGGAAATACAAACATAAAGTGTTAAATTAATCACGTTCCACTAAAAGTAAAGCTCGTGCAAAGATTGATCGAATTAAATAGGACAAGCACCGCTGTCACACTTTAGATGCTCCATACTAATATCCTCGGTCACGCCAGCCTCATCATCACTAATTTCATTGATCACCTGCATAAACTGACCAATGGTCACTGCTTCTTCGGGTTGATATTCATAAGCAGTCACATCAATCTTAGGCATAACACTACAAGTTTTAATCATTGGCTGATATTTGCGAATCATACTTGAAAATTTACGATAAGAAACTTGCTCTGGATCATATTTAAGAGTGTAAGAAACCTGGTTACCCTTATCTTCTGCTAAAGACTTACCATTCTCATCAACACCCACAATCCAATATTTTTCTATCAACATTAACCATTTGTATTGCTCTTCAGGAGTTGCTTCGCTAGCAGTCACTAGTTTATTATTCATGCCCAAACGACAAATTTCTGGCTGAGTTGGGAAACCAATTGCGGTAGTGCCTTGATAACTCTTGAGTTCTTTGATTGGATAACCCATTTTTTTATATTTATTAACCAAAGGATCATCTTCGCGAAATTGTACCCAGCGGATATATTCGCGCATGGCTGGCAAATGAGCACCCTCAGAAAGACTAAAAAGCTTAGAGGTTGTGCCAGCTGGTTTGATAGTCGTATTAGTATGAGGCACGGTCGCACCAATTTTCTTGGCATAGCTAACTGATTCTTCTTCGACGGCGCGTTTAAAACGAGCAATGGTCATCCAAAAATCTTTGGCCTTTTCTTCATCAATCAGATCGCGGAAAGCTAAACCAAAAGCATTCCAAGCATATTCATGAATACCAGTCATGCCAACACCAATACGATTAGTTCTTTTAACCTCGCGAGAATACAAACTATCCATGTAAGTATTAACTCTCATCAAAGCACGAGTAGCTGCACGGAAAGCCTCTTCTGCGCTGTCAACATCAGGAGCATGATAAGGTACCACATCAGCAATTACACAGTAACCACCCAGCATATTTAAAGTAATCTCACCACAGGGATTTGGAATTTGAGTGTAATATTTTGCTCCAGCATGCTTTGCCACTTCAGCCAACATCTTGATTGTTTTTTTCATTGGCATAAATTTTTTGCTTTGAGCATATTTGCCATCAAGATAACCATCAAAACCGTCATCGTTTTGGACTAATTTATGTTGATTCACAAAACCTGGCTCGCCAGTTTTATCAAAATAAGAAGCACGCATTACAGCATCCAAAACCTTCATGGAGTGTAAACTACGCTGTTTCCAAAATTTCTCATCAACGGCTACGCTGTTATTAGCTGACCATAAAAAGCCACCTTTTTTGATACTAATAAACTCAAAAATATCCGGATCGGTCCAAGTTTTAACTGCAATACGAGCAGCACGGCGCGCGCCACCTACTAGAACACATTCAGATAAATAGTGATCGGCATAAAGAGCTTGTTTCCAAGGTTTCATGCCTGAACCTTTGATGGTCGCTAGTTTCTGAATAGCTTTAATTAAAGGACGAGGACCAGAAGCAGGACGTCCCTGCATACCACCAATTGGTGAGCCTTTTGGCCGAACTTTAGTAAAATCCAAAATCAAAGTATCATTCTTGAATTTGCGCTCATGAGCCATTTCTTCAATCTTTTCGACTGCCTGAGCCCAACCTTCTCTAGTATCTGGAATTTCAAACCAATGAGCATTCTCATACTTATGACGAGCTTCACGGACACTCTCATCATCACCCCAAACAAAATCTCCGTGATCTTCACTTAGTACGCAACGAATAATTGGCATGTAGTCCCAGTCCACCACCATTAAAGCATCGTCATAAGCACGACCAACACCGGAACCATTTAGCAGTAAATAAAACAGAAGAAAAGAAGATGAAGCAGTGCTGCAGTTGGTGAAAACTTCCATGTTGCGACCCGGTTGAGTTTCGTCACCATGCTGTAGATGGCGACCACTCATTAACAATGAAGCATTAGAAATATGTTTGCGCAAAATTTCATATTCACTTTGACGATCTTTTTCAAATTTCTTAGGCAATAAAGAGGAATTACCAAGAGCCACACGATGAGCCACATCAGCCCAAGTTTCTAATTCGCCATCAGCCTTAGTACGCAAAATTGTACGCTTGGCTACTGCCTCCCCCAAGCCCTTAGACAGTTTTCTGTCAATGAATTTCATTTTTATTTTGGGGAGAGTATTTTTTACTTTCATAGATTAGTTTTCTTTCAATTTCTTAATTTCTGCTTCAAAGTCTGCTAGTTCACCAAAGTCTCGATAAACAGTGGCAAAAAGCAAATAAGAAAGTGGATCGAGTTTCTTGAGACGATTGAGCACTAGATTGCCAATTTCCCAACTCTTAACTTCAACCAATTCTCTTTGCCTCAGCTTGGCCTCAACATCCTCAATTAGTAGTTCTATTTGCAACATACTGACAGGACGTTTCCAAGTTGCTTTAATCAAACCTCGTTTGATTTTTTCTCTATCAAAATTTTCTTGATTACCGTCTTTTTTGATGACTTTTAAATCTACGCCTTCGACTCTTTCGTAGGTGGTAAAGCGCTTGCCGCAATCTTCACAGGTGCGCCTACGCCTCACAGTATCCCCATTTTCCGTCTCTCTTGAATCGATAACGGCTGTTTCGCTGCCTTTGCAAAATGGACACTGCATAATATGCCTTAAATCGCTACCTATAGTATTTCCTCGTTTCCTTGAACACAACTTATAGTGGTTCAAAGAAACGAGGAATAGAAGAATCTCATGCGGAATGGGTACTTGTCAATATAACAAAATAGATCAGTTTTGAATTGATTGATTCATCAGGCTGCGCAATTTTTCTGCTAGGGATAAACCTTCTGTGGAAAGTGAATCTAAGATTGCTTGCCCCTCATCGTTGAATTGGTTTTTGTATTCTGCAGTAAAAGTCATGTCTTGATTAAAATTCTCTAAAGTGAAAAAGGCTAGCTTTTGATATTCCTCTGTTTTACTTGGACTGGCCTTTTCAATTAAGCCAATGTTCTCTTCCAAAGCTTGATTTATATACTTGATTGCTTTGCTCAGAGTAGTAAGTGCCAAAACTTGATCGTTTTTTTCTAGAAGCTTTTTACTATAAAAAAGACGACGATTAGCATAGGAACTCAACAAATACACTCTTCTTTCTGGACCAGCTAACTCTAAACGTAAACGATCGACAACCATTAATATAGGATATAAAGAATGATCTGGCAAAATTTCTTTGGCGATATAAAATTTGCCAGAAACCAATCTACCTTCATTGGTCATTCGAGCTTTGTTGGCCGACTGTAGCGAAATAAGTAAAATAAAAACAGAGAAAGCGACGGCAAACAAGATACATAAATAATTAATCTTTTTCATAAAAAATTAGAAGTGAATTAGTAGAACCATTCCCCAAATAGCTTGCACCAATATCAATAGATAAGCGTTGCGTCTCTTATAAAAAATCAGCGCTTGACCACAGGCAAAAGCAAAAATAAGTAAAATCTGAAATAAAGATTCGGTAAAACTAAAACGAGCAAAGATGTTCGGCAAATGAAAAAATAAAAAGACTAGAGCAACCATGCCGATTCTTTTCAATAGTGAAAGATGACGAAACTTATCATTGATAATGACCATAACAAAACTGTAAAAAAACAAAGTTTCCCAAAATCCAGTTAAAATTGCCAAAAACATTTCTTGCCAAAACCAATCAGCAAAATAATAAGGAATTGAACTAACAAGACCCCCTCGACTCAAAGCTCCTAAAAAGGCTGCTGCAAAACCAAAAACACCACCTATAGCCAAACCCAATAGTAAACCTGGCTTAAGTTTCTTGAGAGAGAAAGTTTCAAAGATTTCAGTACTACCAGAGATCGAAACATATAATAGGACTGGCAAGGCAAAAAAGACCAGTTTACCAATGCTTTCATCGAACAAAACTGAAAAATGAAAAATGCTTCTATAAAAAATCCACAATAAAAAAGTTAGAAGCAAAATCGGCAAAAAAGCTTCGTGTTTGTGTGACCTAACAGTTTTCTTAAGTTTTTTTGATGGCATCTAGGACAAGCCTTAGAGTCTTTTCTTTATTATTTGAGAAAGTATCAATAACTAAATCGTAAAGCTCTGGACGCCAAAAATCAATCTCAGCTGACTTTGGCAATTTACCGGTCTCTACTACCCATTCTTGCCATTCTTTAGAGTACACACGTTGCCATTTCTCTAAATTACCCTGATAACGATCATGAATACTACGCTTGGCTTCTTCAACATCAACATCATCGCGATTGACAATCCGATCAATGCGAACGGCATCATCACTGCAAGTCATGAGAACTTTAAGTGTACCTGGAACATTTTGGGCCATAAAACCAGATAGCCATGACTCAATAATCCATTTTTCATGTTCACTGACTTTTTCACGAATGCCATAATCTACTTGGCGATCAAAATCATCATTGTAAACAGTAGCACTGTGATGAACAGATTTATTTGGATTGAACAAACCTTTTTCAATTGCATAAGAGCGCATGAATTCTCCACCAGAGAAACCCACCCAGTTTTCAGCCTCCAACTCTTCTTTAAGCAAGCTCAATAAAGTAGTTGAACCGCAACCAGGCAAACCAGAGATGGTGATGTTGTTATATTTATAATTCGTCGTCATAGTTTCCTTCTATTAATTTATTTTTTTAATTGATTTGTAACTAATTGCATTGCTTCTTCCATCATCTTGACCCGTTCGGCAGCCTCATCAAAACTAAGAAATTGAGTACAGTCTGAAAAATAATGGAAAACTCGATTACGACAAACTAGCCAAGTGTCCCATAATTGACGAGCGATTTCCTTGCCAAATTTATGAGCAACGTCATCATAAAGCCAATCTTGATCTCTTTGATTATCGCGAATGTCTGGATTAAGAGCTCGACCGATACGAAAACGACGCCCTTCATAAGTCTCTTTATTAATCAAATAAAGATCAAAAAAGACTTTCTTGAGAAAACCTTCATAAGCCTTCGCCATTGAAAAAACAATAAAAGAATAATCTTTAAGATCAGCTAAAGCTTCTTTTTTGTTTAAAAGGGAAAAACTAACCACCACTAGCTCTTTTTGGCACTCGTCCAAGTATTGATACCAATCAGCATTTTTTTGAAGTTCCATGAAGTGATTATAATGGAATTCTCATCAAATAAAAATACCTTGATCATAAAGCCTTAAAATTTTAATGTATAATAATCCCATGAATCCTTTCCTTCTTGCCCAGAAAAAACAAACAAAGAAAAAAAGACCCATGACTCCTCCTTTTTTGGAAAGATTAAAGACAAGTCGCCCTTTGCAAATTTCCTTGATTGCTATCGCTACTGCTATTTTAATTACACTTATCTATCTATATAAACAACTTCCTTCACCAAATAATTTAACTTCTAGCGAAAATTTCCCAGTCAGCACTCAGATTTTCGACCGCAATGGAGAATTACTTTATGAAATCTATGGCAATGAGAACCGCATTCCTGTCCAAATTGACCAACTTCCAGAGCATTTACTTCAAGCAACCGTCGCTATTGAAGACAAAAAATTTTATTCCCATCACGGCTTAGATATTACTGGTCTTATTAGAGCTAGTTTTAATAATTTCAGTAGTGGTAGCTTACAAGGTGGCTCGACTATTACTCAACAATTAGTCAAAAATGCCCTACTCACCAATGAAAAAACTTTTAAACGTAAAATTAAAGAAGCTGTTTTAGCTATTATGACCGAAGTTCTTTATAGTAAAAATGAAATTTTAGGGATGTATTTGAATTACATTTCCTACGGTGGCACTGCCGTTGGAATCGAGACTGCTGCTAATAAATATTTTGACAAATCAGCCAAAGATCTAACTTTAGCTGAAGCATCACTTCTAGCTGGTCTGCCTCAATCTCCAACCACTTATTCTCCTTTTGGATCAAATCCAGAAAAAGGCAAAGCACGTCAAAAAGAAGTTTTACGTCGCATGGTGGAAGATAAATACATTAGCCAAAAAGAGGCTGATGACGCTGCAAGTGAAGTGCTGACTTTTGCGATTTCTAGAACAGACATTAAAGCTCCTCATTTTGTTTTTTATATTAAAGATCTGCTTTATGAAAAATATGGCGAGAAAATGGTTGAAACTGGTGGACTACGTGTTAAAACTACCCTGGATCTAGATTTGCAAGAAACTGCTCAAGCCTCTCTGTCAGCAGAAGTAGCCAAACTAGCCAACCTTAAAGTCGGTAATGGCGCGGCTCTAGTTACCAAGCCGAACACTGGCGAAATTTTAGCCATGATTGGCTCCAAAGACTATTTTGATAGTGAAGAAGATGGTCAAGTTAATGTAGCTCTGGCACTTAGACAGCCTGGTTCATCGATTAAACCAATTATGTATGCAACAGCTTTTGCCGAAAAAACCCTCAATCCTGGCTCAATGATTTTAGACATTCCTACTTGCTTCAAGGTAGCTGGACAAAAAGACTATTGTCCAAAAAACTACACCGGAGCCTTTTTAGGACCAGTAACAATTCGTCAGTCTTTGGGAAATTCACTTAATATTCCTGCCGTCAAAGCTTTGACTACAATTGGCCTTCAAAAATTTATTAACCAAGCCACAGCGATGGGCATTACTACTTGGACTGATCCTGCTAATTATGGCTTGTCATTAACTTTAGGAGGAGGTGAAGTAAAAATGACTGAATTAGCTGAGGCTTTTGGCGTTCTGGCCAATCAGGGTGTCAAAATTCCTTTAACTGGAATTTTAGAAATTAGCAATTATAAAGGTGAAGTTTTAGAAGAATATGATTCTGAAGAAGCTAAAGCTGATTTAGCTTATTTAAATGAAAATGATTTGGCTGAAGAAGAAAATTTAGCAAAAAGGGTAATGGATCGCGCTCCTGCCTATTTGACTAGCCACATCCTCCAAGATAACAATGCTCGTCAAGCAGCTTTTGGCTCAAATTCTGAATTAGTCATTAAAAATAAAATCGTTTCTGCCAAAACTGGTACCACCAATGATCTTAAAGATAACTGGACCGTCGGTTACACTCCAGAATATTTGACCATTGTTTGGGTAGGTAATAATGATGGTAAATCAATGAGCTACTTAGCCTCTGGTATTACCGGCGCAGCTCCAATTTGGCACGATATTATGCAATATATTTTGCAAGATGAAGAAACTGTTTGGCCAGAAAAACCAGCAGATATCAAAATAGGTAATGTTTGCTTAACCGGCATGCCCCCTCAAGCAGGTTTGGGAAGTTTATTAATTAGCACTGGAGACAATGAAACCAGTGTTGCCACGGTAAATACTGATACCGATCCAGTGGCTAGCTGTGAATCTAAAGGTCAAGAGCTGTACTGGGAGAGTTCTAAACCTAGCTATTCAGGTACTTTCCGTAAAGAGTACTGGATTCGTGCTGAAACTGGTTTACCACCGGCTGAGGGCGAAGAAGCTACTGATCTGAATCTTGAAGAACATGCCTTTTACTACGATCCACTCACCAAGCTTTATTGTGCCGATTGTGCCAGACCAGTTGATGAAGAAGGCAAAACTATTTATGAACAACAAATGATAGATGTCAAAAATATTTTTTAGCATTTTTTTATTTTTGCTACTGATTTTTGTAGTACTTTTATCAATTAATGTTTTCTACGACGCCCCTCTTTTTTCTTCGATAGATAACAATAGTCGCTTGCGTTATCTCAAAGAATTGATTATCCCCAAAAAAGAACGCAAGATTGTTTATGGGTTTTTGCCATACTGGAATGTCAATGATTTTATTTTAGAAAAAGAGTTGACTCATCTTTCTTATTTTGGATTGAATATCGCTGCTAATGGAGAGATTTCTATTAAAGATGAAGATGGCAATTTAGATCCTGGCTATCGCACCCTTAATGAAGAAAAGTTCACGGAACTAGCAGAACAAATGCAAAATCAAGGTGGCAAAGTAGAGCTAGTGCTTAAACAGTTTAATTCAGCAGATATTAGTGCTTTTCTTAATAACGAAAAAGCCCATCTTACTTTTTTTCAAAGTCTAGATTCTTTGCTTTTAGCTTATCCTGTTTCTGGAATTAACATTGACATTGAGTATAGTGGTGAAAACAGCCAAGCTCTGCGAGAAAATTTTGTAACTTTTATGCGTAAGCTTGATTGGTATCTGGATACTAAATACAAAGATGTGCAAATAAGCGTAGACGTTTATGCTAGCGCTGCCAGCAACTCACAAAGTCTCTGGGATATTGCCACAATTGGCCAATATGTCGACTACGTTGTTGTTATGGCTTATGACTTTCATCAACGAAGCAGTAGTCAAGCTGGCCCAGTTGCTCCTCTTTTTAGCGAAAGTGAAAATAGTAAATGGAATAAAGACATTAATCAAAATCTAAAATTATTTTTAGATCAAATTCCTCGTGAAAAAATTCTTCTCGGCATTCCTTTTTATGGCTATGGCTGGCAAACTGACTCAAACAATCCAAAAGCTAATACATTTGAAGATACCGGCTTCACGGTAAGTTATAAAAAAGCCAAAGAACTGTTGACCCTAAGTGAAAATGGCAATACTGATGAAAATACCTGGAAAGGAGCCACTCAAATTAAAAAGTCATTCGACAGTGACGCTCTTTCTCCATACATCACTTACAAACAAGATGGTGAATTTTACACAATCTATTATGAAGACTCAGAATCCATCTCCTACAAATTAGAGTATGCTAGACAATTAAACTTGGCGGGAATAGCCATTTGGGCACTTGGTTATGAAGATAACGATCGAGAATTATGGCAAGTAATTGCTGATGGAATTTAGCTTCTTTTTTCTTCAAAAGAATTAGCCAATAGATAGCTCCAAACACCAGCCGCCACAAAAAATAATCCACCAAATAATAAAGCTATCGTGGTACCCACAGAACCAGCACTATATTGTCCGCTCGTTGTAGAAACTACGGCTGATCTAGTACTAACAGCTGAAGAAATAATAGCAGTTGGAGTTGCAGAAATAGTTGGAACATAAGGATTTCCAGAGCCATAAGGCACTGCTACAGTTGGGGTTACTGTTGGAATTGTAGTTGGAGTAGGAGTTGTAACCACCGCCGCCAGCTGTCTAGAATCAGCGCTTGGATCGACTGTAAAACTATAAGTTTTAGTGATCTCTTCACCTGTTGTAGGATCAATGTAAGTGTAAGAAGCAGTGTGTACTCCTGGCTCTAAATTCTTACCAAGACTCGCAACATCTAAAATTAAATCACCATTAGCATCTGTTTGAACGGTTTCATCAATTTGAGTATCGGAGTGAATGATTACTCTAACCATAGTATTGGCTGGCAAAGTAGCTTTTATTTGAGGCTGAGTTGTTGTAATAGTTGTAGCTGAAGCTTCTTGAGATTCACTGAGTTCATCTAAGTTTAAAACTTCTGGTTCTTCATTAATGCCGTCATTTGATAACAAATCTTGCAAAGCTCCAGATGAACTAGATTGCTCTATTAAGACAGCACTTTCGCTACCCTCAGCACTTGGAGTAGATTCTAAAAGGGTGCTTGAGGAAGAGGTTTCTGCATCAGCCAAAAGCTCTTCTTTATCAACCAATGATGATGAGGCATCGGCAACTACTTCATTCTGACCTAAAGTTATATTTGGAACTGGCTGAGCTGCTACTACAGTAAGTTGCAAACTACTTAACAGATCTGGCTCAATACCTTGGATCTTGATGTCTAGTGGGCTTTCGTCAGTCACCACAGCGTAGCCACTTTTTTCAGTATTAAAAGCATTGGATAAAGAAATTCCCCAGCTTCCAGATGATTTAACTAAACTTGATAAAGTACCCATGCCCTCACTATATAAATAAACAATGGCTCCTTCTGCAGCTGAACCATCTGTGTTAAAAACATTGCCATAAATAGTCTGACTATTATTTGGTGATTGGCTTGGTTTGAGGGCTGTTTTTAATACATATGGCTGTCCTTCGTTATCAAAAGAGCTTGAATTAACAATTAGTTCATAAAAATAATCTTGGTTGGGTGAAAGAGCTCTTACTGTTATTTGATGTAATCTGTAATCTTTAACAACTCCTGAAAGCTGATCGCGATCATCACTGGCTTGCTTGTCTAAAGATTTTTCCGACTCACCATATTTTATAGAAGCAGTAGTGCTTTCATCGGTATAAAAAGAGATCGTAAAAGTTTTATCTGTCACATTGCTAATTCGAATGTTTTTGGGGGTAGTTTGAGCTGTTGCACGCGGAGCAAAAACTCCAGTTCCCTGACCAAAAAGTAAAACTCCAGAAATCAAAGCCACAAACAAAATTAACAAACCAAGAATAGTAGGAATTTGTTTTTTTGATCTAGGACCCTTTGATTTATTGAGTTTAACTTTAAGATCTTTTTCAGAAAAAGAGTCTTTCTCTGCCGATGCAACAGAAGTGGCTCTAGCAGTTGGAACAACTGAATCAGTTTTATTTAGAATTGACGGAGTTGCTAAAATTGGCTTAGCTTGAGTTGTCGCAGGTCTAGTTGCAACAGGACTAGAGCTAGGCACAACAGGGCTAGCACCCAGTGGTGGATTTATACTTTGGGAAGGTTTGCTGGTTTGTGAGTTGTTTTGAACCTGCATAAAAAAATAACAGCTATAAATATCCTTACATTAAATTTACATGATCTTGAGCAAAGCAACAAGTATTAGACTTTAGTTTTGAGGTTTATTATCACCCTCAATTGCCTCTAAAATATTGTCTATATTTGAACTCCCAGGATCTGCTGCTTGTGTTGGCGATGATGCTGGTGTTGGTGTTGGCGATGTAGTTGATTCTTCTGCCATAGATTGCTCTTTTAGTAATCCATCACTCTCAGTAGTAATATCAATTAGTTGGGATTCTTCTCCCGTATTATTTTTATCTAAAATATAAATAGAAAAACGAGAAAGCTCTTCTTTAGAAAAAAATCTCTTTAGCAAAATCTCATCAAAAACTTTAGACTCTAGTCTCGGCACAAAAGGCTTAGCTAAGATCTGTAATTCTGGAGAAATTGAGCTCGTCTTAGTAGTAGCAAAAAGACTAAGTAAGATCCAAAAAGTTACTAAAACAAAAAATAAAATTCCAAGCCATAAAAATCTCTTATCGCGGCGCAATTTATTTAATTGTTTGCTAATACTGTTATTATCTGTTTTTTTCATTATTCATTAAGATAGTAAGGCAAATTAATTCTAACAATAGCATTTAAGTTTTTTTGGTAACGATTGCTACCCATGCTGAAATTAACCTGATCAACAATCATCATTCTACGAGAATCCATTAAACCCTCAATAAATTGACGAATATTTACATAGTCACCCACTAAATCGATATTAAAAGTTAAAGACTCTCTTTTGGACTGATTAGCATTTGCCTTGACTAGTTCATCTGGAACAGATGAGATTGTAATCCCCTGAATTGCCAAGTTATTCTCACTAGCGATTTTTTCAACTATTTTCAAACTCTCAACTAAATTAGCGGTTTTAGGAATGGCCTCATCTAATAAATAAAATTGAGAACTATACTTTTCGTACTGACTTTGAGCAGTATTTAAGCTAGCAATTTTTTGATTTAATTGTTCATCGAGAGCTCTTTTATCGTTTATTTCTTTAACTAATTCGGTCATGGTTTGCAAAGTTGGCTTAATTGCAAAAATAGCAAAGAAAATTATGGCTAAAATAGAAAAAACTAACTCTAGAGATACCCTAGCCACTGGATTTTTATAAAAATCAAATAAAACACGCTGAATTTGTTCTTGTCTAGTTTTTGGCATTTAAATTAATTGTTGATCTAATATCAAAATTAAAACCAGAGGTTTTTTCACCCCTAGATTCAATTTTGTTAACACTTACTTCTGGGAATGATGGACTAAGCTGTAAATTGTTAATCAGAACGTTTAAGGCATTTTGAGATAAAGCTGAGCCAGTAAAATTAATTGCGTCTGCTCTGATTAAGAGAGTTTCAAAAACAACGTCATCTGGAACATTTTTATTTAAAATCGGAAAAATATCAATTAAATTAGACTCTTGCTTAAATTGCTGATAATCTCCAATTTGTTGTTGAATAAAACGAAACTTTTTCTCTAAATCACCATAGGAACTAATCACGTTTTCTTTTTGATTAATTGAAGAGTTGAGATCAGTGACCATGCGATCTAAAGTAAATCTAGAAGCAAAGCTTAAAATAACAATCATTTCTGTAAAAATAACAATATAACGCCCAATAGAAAGTGCCCATTTCAAAAAACGTCCCAAGGCCGTCTCAAAAAAAGGATCTTGAGGAACTAGATTAACAGTAATGTCCAATTTTTTATTGGCAGGCTTTTTTGACATTCATCTCTATAATAAGGGTTTCGCCAAGTTTTTACAATTCGCTATCGTTCGCTGTCAGTGGTAGAACTGTCCAAAAGCACCTCTGAGGAGTCCTCAATCGCTTCTTTCCACTTGCCAAATTTGCCCAAAATATTGCGAAAATAAGTTAATTCTTTAACATCAAAAAGCACTGAAAAATATATATAAACCAGACTTGCGACGCTTGCTGTTGAAACGGTTAGGGCAATCAAGTCAATAGTTTTAGAGGTATCAAAAACTACTTCATCAAGTATTTTAAATGGCAAATAAAGAAAAACAGCCATAAAAAAGCTTGATGCTAATATTTTTATTTGTGGCCCCCAAAATTCTTTATTATTAAAACAAGCCAATTTTTTATTTAGTAAAAATAAAAACAAAATCAGTTCTAAAAAAGCTGAAAAAGAAATTGCCAAACCCAAGCCCAAAACATCTAGCGAAAAAACAAAAACTGAAAGATAAGAAACTAACAAATAAGAAGCCACTGTAACTAAGGTGATTATAAAAGGTGTTTTGGTATCTTTAAGAGCATGAAAAGCTCTCACTAAAAGTTGAACCATTGCTTGAGCAGTGATCGAGATGGCAATAATAGCTACTACTTTTCCAGTTAAGACAGTAGTCCCCCAAGGGAAGTTGTAAGTACCAAAAACTAAACGAACGATTGGCACACGCAGAATTAACAAAAGCACTGAAGCTGGCATAGCAAAAAAGGCAATTTGATTCAAAGACTGCAGTAACAAACGATTAAATTTCTGTCGATTTTCAACGGCTGATTCTTCAGACAAAAATGACAAGGAAGCTTGCGAAATCGGCACACCAAAAAAACGAATTGGTAAACTCATTAAACGACTGGCTAGTTTAACCACTACGAAACTGAGATCACCGATTGTGGTAGCAAAAAAGCCCATAGCTAAATTCTGAAATTCAGTCACTCCTACCGTTAATAAACGCGGTGGCATCAAAGAAAAAAGCTTTTTAACTGAAGTAAATTTCAAATTAAAATCAAACTTAAAGCGAAAGCCCATCTTCCAAACTAGAGGCAACTGAATAGCCATATGCAAAAATGCACCGATTAAAACACCTAGTCCAGCAGCATAAATGCCAAAATATTTAGCCAAGAAAACTGTTCCCAACATAATACCTAGGTTATAAAAAATTGGAGCAAGAGCTGGAGCGACAAAACGCTGGTAAGCTTGTAAAATCCCAGTCAAAAAGTTTGAGATCGCAAAGAAAATCTGCGCAAAAAGCATTAGACGAGTTAATTTAACTGCAGTAGCGATTTGTTCTGGGGTAAATTCTACACCTGTGCGAAAAGCCGTAATTGGTTCTGCAAAAATAAAAGCTAAAACTGAAACAACTAAAAAAACTAAAAGCACCCAATTCATAACGATTGAAGTAAAGTGAAAAGCATCTTTTTCATTTTTCTTTTTAAGCTCTGTGAAAAGTGGAATAAATGAAGCTGCCAAAGCACCCATGACAATCAATTGAAAAATCATGTCCGGAATTTGGAAAGCTACTTGAAAAGCCTCGTAGGCCTTTTGAGAAACATCAGTGCTAAAAAATTGGTTAATTAAAACTCTTTCTCGCCATAAACCAAAAACTGAAGAAAAAATGTTGGCCAAAGTAATCACCAAAGCGGCAGAAAGAATAGAATTTTGCTTTCTTTCCAGCCATTTGCCATTACTATTGAATATTTTAGTCAAAGAGATCACGGATAACATTATACTGTAAAAGCTTTTAATGCGAAGGCTTGCTTGCTTAAAGGCAACACCTCTAGTATAATTGTCGCCTATGCCGATACTCAAAAACGCCAAAAAAGCTCTTAGAGCTAGCCAGAGAAAAACTGTTATCAATACTCAGTTGAGATCAAAAATGAAGACTGCTATTGATGAAATGAAGAAAAGTCCAGCTGCTGACAAACTCAGTGCTGCCTTCTCCGCGGTTGACCGCAGTGTCAAGAAAAATATCGTACAGAAAAACAAGGCTGCCCGCGTTAAAGCCTCTCTAAGCAAATTGCTTGGTAAATAAATTCGTCCATGACAAACAGTGATCTTTCTTTGATTAGAAATTTTTCTATCATCGCTCACATAGATCACGGCAAAACTACTTTGACCGATGCTTTTCTGCGTCTCACTGGTGCCGTTTCTGACCTCAATTTTCATGCTCGCATGATGGACTCAAATCCAATTGAACAAGAAAAGGGTGTAACTATCAAATTAGCCCCTGTTCGCATGAACTATGAACATTTAGGCAAAAAATATATCCTCAATTTAATTGATACTCCAGGACATGTTGATTTTGGTTATGAAGTAGATCGCTCACTCGCTGCTTGTGAAGGAGCTCTTTTGCTCATCGATGCTACTCAAGGAGTACAAGCTCAAACATTGGCTAATTATCAAAAAGCTAAAAATTTGAAACTTAAAATCATTCCTGTCATTAACAAAATTGATTTGCCATCAGCCAATGTTGAGCAAAGCATTCTTGAAATCATGGAGTTTTTTGAACTAAATGAAGAAGAAGTTCTAATGGTCTCAGCCAAAACTGGGCAAGGCGTGGAAAAGGTTTTACAAAGAATTATCGAAGAAGTACCTGCGCCAGGAAAAAAACTTATCCAAGAGGATCATGTTCAAGAAAGCGATAAACTAAGAGCTTTGATCATTACTTCTAAATTTGACAACCATCAGGGCGCCATTGCTTATATGAGAGTGGTTAATGGTGAAATGAGCAAAAAGGATATGTACTTAAGTTTTAGTAAAACTAAATTCTTGCCAGTAGAAATTGGCATTTTTGCTCCAGAAAAAGAAAAAAGAGCTGTTCTTAAAGAGGGTGAAGTTGGTTACATCGCTACAGGACTGAAGGACATCTCTCTACTTAAAGTAGGTGACACAATTACTAGCTTTGAAGACAGAGAAATGATTGAGGTTTTACCTGGTTACAAAGAACCAACTCCCATGGTTTTTATGGAAATCTATCCAGTGGATAGCAAAGATTTTTCCAATCTAAAGGACGCCATGGCAAAATTGACCATGCATGATAGTGCGCTGCAATATCAGTCTACCCACTCCATTGCCTTGGGAAATGGCTTGCGTGTTGGCTTCCTAGGTATTTTTCATGCTGAGATAGTTCGCGAGAGATTAATGAGAGAATTTGATTTGGACCTCATCGCCACTGCTCCATCTGTAACCTACCAAATTTTAACCACTAATGACAAAATAATTGAAATTCACTCTCCAGCAGAAATGCCAGATTTAAGTAGAGTGAGAAAAATACTTGAACCGATTGCTAAATTGAGTGTTTTCTGTCCAGAAGATTATGTTTCTGCAGTCATGAAGCTTTGTCATGAAAAAAGAGCCACTTTGGAAAACAGTATTGGCACTGGCAACCGCAATCGTTTGGAATATCTAATTCCCTTAGCTGAACTCATTACTGACTTCCACGACAAGCTTAAGTCTGTTACCTCGGGCTTTGCTTCTATGGAATATGTCCTCCAAGATTTTAGAGAAGTGGATGCTGTTAAAGTAGAAATTTTAGTCAACAAAGAATCGATAGAAGCTCTCAGTTTTATTACTGTGGCAGATAACGTTGAAGCAAAAGCTCGAGCAATTGTTAAAAAATTAAAAGAAGTTATTCCTCGTCAATTATTCGAGATTCCAATTCAGGCCAGCATTGGGGCAAAAGTTATCGCTAGAGAAACCATCAAAGCTTGGCGTAAAGATGTGACTGCTAAACTTTACGGCGGCGATCGCACTAGAAGAATGAAACTCTTGGATAAACAAGCCAAAGGCAAAAAAAGAATGAAACAAATTGGTCAAGTACAACTTAATCAAGATGCTTTTTTGGCAGTTCTTGAAACTTAATAAAAAAATCCCCCAAACTAAAAGCTTGAGGGATTCAATATTTATTATTTTAATTTTTAAAGATTAACGCTTGGAGCAAATTTAAAGTAATTGATCTTTGCATTTTTCTTAATTTCTGCAAACCATTTTTGTTGCTCTGTAGCTAACTTTTCTTGTTTCAATTGAGCTTCAATGTCAGCTTTAATATCTTCCAAAGCAACGTCTGCGCCCATCATTTCTTTGTTTTGCTCGAAATAGGCAGTGATTTCTTCATCGGTAACAATGATATTGCCAGCTAAAAGTTTTTCCATGCCTTTACTGAGGGCCAGTTGCTCTCTAACAGTTGTTCTGGTTAAATTCTGAGCAGCTAATAAATCATCTAAGTTTTGACCCTGAGCAGCTAATTGCTCCTCAATCTTGCTGATTTCTGCATCCATCTCTTCATCAGTAACCTCTATGCCAGCCTTTTTGAGTTCTTGTTCAACTAACATTTGTAAGGTCATATTTTCTAAAACAGTTGAAGCACTTTGTTTCTCTAGATTACGTGTTAAAGCCCAGCGTGTCACTGGTTTACCATTAACGCTAGCGACGATCACCTCATCTTTGAGTAAATAAACAGTAGCTAGAATAAGTAGAAAAATTAAAGGCTTAATTAGTTTTTTGGAGTCAAGCTTTTTTATAGGCATTGTCTGAACTTTTGGCATGACCATCTTAGGCATAACCTTAGGTGCAACTACTGTTTTTTTAACAGTTTTTACAGCTGGCTTACTTATCACTTTTTTTGCGACTGCTTTTTTACTGGTTTTTTTAACTGGCATGTTTCCTTTTTATAATTTTTGCTAACAAATATACTAAACTTATCTGTGTCATAAGATAGCAAACTTTAGAGAAAAATCAAAGTAGGAATCATAAGGCGTATATAATGGTATAATTAGAAAGAAATATGACTGATCAAAATAAACACCACGCGAGAAGAAACGTTGAAGATTATTCAGAAGTAATGAAAAACGAAAAATCTACCAATAATTTCTTTCGTACTTTTATTTCTAAACCAAAAAACATTCATCTTGATATTCAAAACAAAGATGAAAAAATTATTTTGGTTTTGAGACAGCATTTAATTACTCAGTTAAAATCATTTCTTTTCTTATGTATGATTATTTTGCTTATTCCTATTTTGCTCAATTTTTCCGGATTTATAGAAACTTTTCCAGATAAATTTATAGGCGCTTTTTATATTTTTTGGATTGTTTTAACCTTTGGTCTTTTCACTAGAACATTTTTAATTTGGTTCTTTAATGTTTACATTATCACTGATGAAAGAATTATCGATGTCGACTTCGCCTCGATGATCTATCACAATATTTCTTACGCTAAAATTGAAAATATTGAAGACGTTACTGCTCGCACCACTGGACCTTTAGCTGCAATTTTCAATTATGGAACCATTCTAATTCAAACAGCTGGAGAAAAGACTGAATTCGAGTTCGGGAATGTTCCCCAGCCAGCCAAAGTTACTAAGTTAATAAGTGAACTTCTCTTAGAAGAAGAAAAAGAAAAAATAGAAGGCAGAGTCAATTAAGGAAAAATGAATAATATTTTTAATGCAGAACTATTAGATGGTGCTCTCAAAATTGCTTTTGTTGTCGCCGCTTTTTTTAATCTAGTCTATATCTTTATAGTTTCTCGTCAGATCAATCTCATGAAAAAAACCCTTATTACTGGTTTTTCCTCAAGCGTAAGCTTGCTTGGCCTAATAAATTTATTACTAGCCCTAGCGGTTTTTGTTGGGTTTTTACTATTTTTGTAAAGAAAAATTTCTGTAAAATTGGGAAATAGTCGCGTCCTCCGCTTCCACTTCGGACACACCTTCTTAAAGAAGGACTGGCTCGTCTTCCGCTTGTGCTTCAGACGTACCCTCGCATAAGCTCGGGCACAAAAAAAACGCTTTATTCTGGCCTCGACCTATCTTTGCAGGGGGAGAACCCCCAACTATTGTCAGCGCTGAAGCGTTTCAAGACTCTGTTCGGGATGGGAAGAGTTGGTACCACCTCGCTCTAGAGACCAGAATAAAACGTTTTTATGCACGTATTTTATGTTAATTAGCGATTTTGCTCGCTAATAAGTGAAGCTAACTGCTTTATATCGAAATATAAAGGTTAGTAGTAAAAGATAAATCTTTCACTACTAACCTACTCAATAAGACCTTTGTGAAAACTAATAAATATTTTGTTCAATCGACACTTAGTACTGCTAGGCTAAATATGTCACCATACTTACACCGGCAGCCTATCAACGTGGTAATCTCCCACGGGTCTAATGGAGAAAGTTAATCTTGAGCATGGTTTCCCGCTTATATGCTTTCAGCGGTTATCCAAAAGAAATGTAGCTACCCTGCGGTGCGCTTGACAGCAACAACAGGAACACTAGGGATTTCCTCATCTCGGTCCTCTCGTACTAGAGACAAATTCTCTCAACTTTCTAACGCTAACATCGGATAGAGGCCGACCTGTCTCACGACGGTCTGAACCCAGCTCGCGTACCGCTTTAATTGGCGAACAGACAAACCCTTGGGAGCTTCTTCACCCCCAGGATGCGATGAGCCGACATCGAGGTAGCAAACCACGCCGACGCTAGGGACGCTTAGGCGTGATGACTCTGTTATCCCCAGAGTAGCTTTTATCCGATAAGCCCGGCACCTTCCACAAAGTGCACGAGGATCACTATAACCTGCTTTCGCATCTGCTCGGCCTGTATGCCTCACAGTTAAGCACTCATATGCTATTGCACGTACAGCCTGATTTCCATCCAGGCTAAGAGTACCATTGCGCGCTTGCGTTACACTTTAGCAAGCAACCTCCCCAGTTAAACTACCCGCCAGACAGTGTCCTTGTTAGAGTTTGCATCTAACCTAAGTGAGGTCTTACATATAAAACGAGTGGTATTTCACTGACGTTCCATCACTAAATGAGGGAACTCCCACCTATCCTAAACAATTCCATATATAAGACCAGTGCCAAGTTGTAGTAAAGCTTCATGGGGTCTTTTTGTCCAGATGTTAGTAGGCCGCGTCTTCACGGCCATCTCAATTTCGCCGAGTAGTAGTTCAAGACAGTGTAGGGCTTGTTGAGCCGTTCGTGCAGGTCGCCAATTAAGCGACAAGGAACTTCGCTACCTTAGAACAGTTATAGTTACTGCTGCCGTTCACTGGGGCTTCGATTAGAGGCCTATATCCGAAGACATAAACCCCCGCAATTAACCTTCCAGCACCGGGCAGGTTTCAGCCCGTATACTTCCCCTTGCGGGTTCGCACGGACCTGTGTTTTTGGTAAACAGTCAACCCTACGTCTTTTGCTGTGCCTCTCTCAGGCTTTAACACCCGAAAGAGAAGGGCATCTCCCAAAGTTACGCCCAGCTATTTTGCCGAATTCCTTAAACTACTTTCTCTCGCTCTCCTTGGTCTACTCGACCTGTCCACCTGTGTCGGTTATCGGTACGATTTGATAAAAAACTCCTTGCGAAGCTTTTCCAGGACAATGAAGTCAAGGTAGTCAATGCTCCCGCAGGAACAAAGACTTATCACAGCTTGAATAAACGCCTTGGTGGATTTGCCTGCCAAGACTGTCTTGCTGATTGAATGTCAAATTCACTTTGACACTACCCCTATCCATCGCCGTCCCTCCCCAAGTAATAATGTTTTTTATCAAGGACTGGAATATTAACCAGTAATCCATCGGCTACCCTCCATCTGAGATGGAGGCTCACCTTAGGGTCGCCTAACCCGCACACGACGAACGTGGGTGCGGAAACCTTGGACATTCGGAGTCGAAGATTCTCACTTCAATGACGCTACTTATGCCAGCATTCTCACTTCTGATCGCTCCAGCGACTCCTTACGGGTCACCTTCATAGCACACAGAACGCTCCCTTACCGCTCCACTTGATAAATCAAGCAGAACCCTAAGCTTCGGTTAAACATTTGAGCCTCGTTAATTTTCGGCGCATAAATTCTACGGCTAGTGAGCTGTTACGCTTTCTTTAAAGGATGGCTGCTTCTGAGCCGACCTCCTAGGTGTCTTAGAATTTAAACTTCCTTTTCCACTAAATGTTTATTTGAGACCTTAGCTGTAGGTCTGGTTTGTTTTCCTTTTGCTCCTGGAACTTAGCTCCCAGGTGCTGAGTGCTGCGAAACATGTATTTGGTATTCGAAGTTTGACTAAACGCCTACAGTTTCCCATAGGACGCTCGATCAGAGCCCTACCCCCAATTACACTTAACGCAACCCTATACCTAAATATATTTCAGGGAGAACCAGCTATCTCCGGGTTCGATTGGCATATTACCTCTAACCACAGCTCATCCGAGCATCTTGCAGCATACAACGGTGCGGACCTCCATCAGGCTTTCGCCTAACTTCATCCTGGCCATGGTTAGCTCACTCCGGTTTCGGGTCATTTACTAGTTACAAAATCGCCCTATTCAGGCTCGCTTTCACTACGGCTCCGACACGAAAGTGTCTTAACCAAGCAACTAGCAAATACTCGCTGGCTCATTCTTCAATAGGCACGAGATCACCCATATTACAGGGCTCTCTCTGGTTGTTAGCAGATGGTTTCAGGTACTATTTCACGGGGCCTTCCGCCCTTCTTTTCACCTTTCCCTCACGGTACTCGTTCACTATCGGTCTTGTTTGATGTTTAGTCTTGGAGTGTGGTCACCCCGGATTCGGAAGGGAGTTTGCCGTCTCCCAACTTACTCAGGTACTTTCTATGCTTCTTTTGATTTTCATATACACGGCTGTCACGTTCTTTGGCCAACTATTCCACGTTGTTCTACTAATCTAAAGAATCCAATATCGAAAGCCCTACAACCCCGAACAAAAGTTCGGTTTGGACTAGTCCCTTTTCGCTCGTCGCTTACTAAGGGAATCTCTGTGATTTCTTTTCCTGCGCTTACTTAGATATTTCAGTTCAGCGCGTTCCCCTCCCTAAATAAATTTAGGAATCCCTACCATCGCTGATAGGGGGGTTTCCCCATTCGGACACCGTCGGATCATAGCTTTTTGGGAGCTCCCCGACGACTTTCGCACCCTAGGCGTCCTTCTTCGGTCAAACAAGCCAAGGCATTCACCTTCTGCTTTAATTTACAAAATATTTATCATTGAAATGTTCTCTTACTCAGTCATATTGAGTAACAGTTAGTTTTTAACTTAAATAAATTTAAGTTAAAAAGTTTCTTCACTTATTAAAGAACAAAATTTGACACTTACGCGTCAAAGTCTAGCAATTTGCTAGTTATTAGCCTCTAGAAATCCCGGAAGGAAAATCCAAAGCCTAATAATTAGCAAACGGCTTTATTAATCAAAGTGGACCCTAAGGGGCTCGAACCCTTGGCCTCCACATTGCAAATGTGGCGCTCTAGCCAACTGAGCTAAGGGCCCTTATAAGTCTTTCGGAGACTTTTCACTTGCTTGTTCAATTTAACGTGCAAAAAAAACAAAAAATCAAATAAATTTCATGTTTTTTCTATTTTTAGCCAATTTAATGGCTGTTTTCTTGAGACGGAGGGAATCCTAAAAACGGATTGTCGCGTATACTCTTGTAGACTTTCCCGAAAAGCCTTAGAGACAAAGAGTGATTATATATGCTTTTTAGACAAATGCAAGAGATACCTAAGAGCAAAAACACAAAATACACAAAACGAGATGGCCTCAATAAAATATGTTAATATAAAATGCATGTCTGTAATTGAAAAGTTAAAAAAAATCAGTAATAAAATTAATACTAAAATTGAGCCAATAGCTCTCTTTTTTATTTTCTTCTTGGGAATCTCTATTTCTGCTACAATTGCAAAAATTTTTTCTAAAAACTTTCTAAATAAAAAAATAAATAGCTCCACTTGGGAAAAATATCTGCAAAATAATAACCATAATAAAATGTATTAGGAATTTTTATGATCATTCTCGGAATATCTTGTTATTTTCACGACAGTGCTGCTTGCATAATTAAAGATGGCAAAATTATTGCTGCTGCTGCCGAAGAAAGATTTACCAGAATTAAACATGATAACAATTTCCCCAAAAAAGCAATTGAGTTTTGCTTAGACAGCCTTCAAATAGCAGCTAATGAAATAAGTTTGATTTCATTTTATGAGAAACCATTGATTAAATTTGAGAGAGTTTTATATCAACACATTGATAATTTTCCTAAAAGTTACAGGCAATTTATTAAAACAATGGGGCCTTGGCTTGGCTCTAAGTTACAATTAAAAAAAATTCTAGAAAAAGAAATTAATTATTTTGGAAAAATAAATTTCGTAGATCATCATTTGTCTCATGCTGCTAGTAGCTTTTATTTATCCCCTTTTGAAACAGCTAGTATCGTGACCATAGATGGCGTTGGAGAATGGGCTACAACAACAATAGGAAAAGGTTCTGGTAAAAAAATAAAAATAGAGAAACAAATTAATTTTCCGCATTCCCTTGGACTACTCTATAGTACTCTTACGACTTATCTTGGTTTTAGCGCTAATGATAGCGAATATAAGGTTATGGGTTTAGCTGCTTACGGAAACCCTGATATATATAAAGAAAAATTTGATCAAATTGTTGAAGTTTTTTCAGACGGTAGTTTTCAGTTAAATATGGATTATTTTGACTTTGACTGGTCAAAAGAAATGCCTTCTAAAAAAATGTCTAAACTCCTGGGTCATCCAGCTAGAAAAAAAGACGAAATTGTTAAAAAATACCACGAAGATATTGCTGCCGCTCTACAATTAAAACTAGAAGAGGTAGTCTTTAATATTTTAAATCAAACTTACAAAAATCATAAAAATAAAAATCTATGCTTAGCTGGTGGCGTTGCTCTTAATTCTGTTTTAAATGGAAAGATATTAAGCAATACTCCTTTTAAAAAAATATTCATTCCTCCAGATCCAAGTGATGCTGGAGCAGCAATGGGGGCTGCTCTTTACAGCTACACTAGATTAACAGGCAAACTCACAAATAAAGAAAAATTTCACCCTTATCTTGGTCCAGAATACAAGTGGTATCAAGTTGAAAAAGAACTTAAAAAATATAAATTAAAATATAAATTTATAGAAAATGATCAAGAGTTGATCGATAAAACAGCTGCTTTAATAAAAAATAAAAAAGTAATTGGATGGTTTCAAGGAAGAATGGAATGGGGCCCAAGAGCTTTAGGCAATAGAAGCATTCTTGCATCTGCTACCACTACAAAAATGAGAGATATTATTAATGAAAAAGTTAAAAAAAGAGAAATGTTTAGACCTTTTGCCCCAGTGATTCTAGAAGAAGAAACAAAAAAATATTTCAAAACAGATGAATACATATCACCGTCAGCAAGATGGATGCTTATGGTTTATCCATTTAAAGAAAAAGGAATTAAAGAAGTTCCAGCCGTTGTCCATGTCGATAATAGTGGAAGACTAGAAACACTAATTAGAGAAGATAATCCAAAATACTATGACTTAGTTAAAAGTTACAAGAAAAAAACTAAAATACCAATTATTATTAATACCTCTTTCAATGTAAAAGGTGAACCGATAGTTTGTACTCCTAAAGATGCTATTAATTGCTTTTTAACAACAGATATTGACTATCTAGTTATAGACAACTATATGGTTAAAAAAGGAAAATAAAAATATGTTTAAAGAAATCGCAGAGTACTTGATGAAAAATAAAAAATGGTGGTTAATTCCTCCAATAATCTTATTTATTATCTTTGCCCTATTAATTGCTTTTTCAACAACTTCTCCAATAAGTCCATTTATTTACATGCTTGTTTGAGCACTATTTAAAAAAAATGAAAATAAAGAGGAAATTGGCAACTTTGATTTTAATTATTCTAATATCAGGAATTATTAATAAAATACATCTACTCAGCAATAATACCCTAGAAAAAGGCAACACTTGGGACAGTGAAAAATCAAAACTAGAGTTAGATATAATGGGTGCAGAACAGTTTCTCACTCAAACGCAAACACTTAACTTTGAGCGTTTAGATTTATCAGCTTGGCACGGATTTCAAGAGGTAATTACAAAAACAGAATATAACTATGAGCAGATGGAGTTTGATTTTTTTATTGAAAAAGAGGCCTATCTAATAGTCCATTTATTTATAAAAGACAATTATAAGCATAGTATAAAAATTGCTGATGATCCTAAACAAAATTCTTGTTTAAAAATTGACGAAAATGGCAAATTTTTGTCTAATAATTCAATTGAAAATTTAAGAATAAATGTAGGTAAGTGGAATCATGCCAAAATTACTTTTAAGGAAAATTTTATAAACTTAGAAATAAATAAAAAATTGTTTACCTGTGAAGTATCCGTTGATAAAGAATCTTCTAAAATCGGCTTTAAAGGTTCGTATCATAAAAGTTTAGTAGACAATGTTTCATTGAGGACAGGAAACAAAATCATCTTTAAAGAAAATTTTTCAAACAAAAATCACCTGAGCTGGCCATTCTTCGTATCCTTATTCTCATTAATTATAATCTCTATAATATTAATTAGTTATTTTGACAAATTAATTTTAATTTTAATCTCTATTAATATATCCTTAATAATTTACTACTTTTATCTTGTCTTCTTTTTTGTTGGAAATTATCCAAGTATAAATTTTGGTTTGAATAATTTAAAAAATAAGGAAGAAGAATATATAGAAAATATCACTGAAAAAATATCAAACGAAATAATGAATGCTTACGTACATGATGAAGAACAAAAGATCATGTTTATTGGCTCTTCTCAAACAGAGGGAACTGGTGCCTCTGAATATAAAAAAACATTTACGGCTATTCTAGAAGAAAGACTTAATAAAAACCTAATCGAAACTCCCAAAGAAGCTACCGAATCAGAACCAATGATTATTAATTTTAAAAAAAAGATCAATATTGTTAACACTGGGATATCTGGTTTAACCAGTGTAGAACTAATTGATCTTTATCAAGAAAAGTGGATTCAATTAAATCCTAAAATAGTATTCATAAATCTATCTAGCAATGATTTTTCATATGAAATAGACAAAGCAATTTTCAAAAAAAATATTGAAAAGTTCATTGAAATAAATAAAAAAAACAATATTAAAACAATTTTAATGCTAGAGGCGAATTCATACGAAAAAGGAATTGAAAATCAATTTCACTCAATAATGAAGAAAATTTCTAAAGAAAATGATGTCTATCTTATAGATACTAACGAATTTCTAAAAGAAAAGGATTCTACGGGATTACTTTGGTGGGACTTTGTTCATTTAAGTAATTATGGACAACAATTGCTTGCAGAATACATATTTGATTTCTTAACTCAAAAACTTAACATTAATCAAGAAAATGATCTTTAAATTTATTAAAAAAGCCCTTAGCTATTTCTGCTGACAAACTTGCATTAGGATGGTAGTCATCCTCATCGTTAACATAATATTTTTTTCCCTTTGTTTGAGAATCTATTGCCCAATTAGTAAAATTAAAAACTTTATCTTCTTTATCACCATCAAAAATATATTTAACAAGATAATCATTATAACTATAAATGCTGGTGTCATATACATTGTCGTAGTATATGTAATAATCTTGTGCACCATTATTTCTTACAAGCTCAGATATCTGATTAATAATCTCTTTTGTTATTTTTTCTGCATCTCCACTCTCAATTTGTTCTCTTTCTTTACTAATTTGATAAATATCATCTAAAAATAGAGCAAGTTTAAATCTATCAACTGTTTTATATAGCTTTGGTTTTCTAATTTGCTTTAATTGCCCATCAACAATTCTAAAAACAGGCTTAGTACCATTAAAATCAAGACATTTAACGTGAATTCTCCTATCATAATTAATATCTCTATTAATATGATCTGGAATAAAAGTATAAACAACGAAATCAGGCCTGATTTCAGAGATTAAATTTTTCAAATGAATCATTGACTGGCTTGTTCCAAAACCCTGAACTCCTAAATTTACAATTTCAAATTCTTCACCAAGTAATTCTCCTATTTTGGCAGGAAAAGTATCTTTAAAAGACAACTCTTCTCCAAAAGTAACAGAATCTCCAATGAAAGCTATTATTTTTTTATCATGATTTATTTCATAGTTCTCACTCTCAACCCTAATGCCATTTTTATCAAAATGATATTCAAACTTACCATTATCCTCATAATAAGAAAATGATTTCTTGTAAGACCAGCCAGTTGCTTTATTAAATTCTCCCAACCAAGACTCGCTGGCTAACTGAACTTCTTCACAACCCTGATATGGATATTTTATTATTCTTAAGTAAAACTCAAATAAAATTAAAGAAAATAACAAAGATACAAATATTAATAATAGGTTGAAGTATTTTTTCCCACACCCAATTGATAATTTTTCTTTAGTAATTTCTTCTGGAAATTCCATACCTCAGAGTAACCTCGCTCTTTGATTAATTTCTGCCTCCACCAATTCTTTATCTTTGCCATATTTAAGACGTGAAAGCTGCTTAATCATTTCAGCTAATTTAGGATTCATTCTGGCTTCCTGAGCTTTAATATCCTTATAGAGAGACATGCTGAAAGCTGAAACTGGCTCATTATCAACGATTGTCTTAATATAAGCATGGTATTTTTCTACGTTGGTTAAATCATTTTCAGAGAAAGTTGGGGCAAACTCATGTTGTAAGAAGTTAGCGTCAGTTACACCAACGCGGAAAGAAACCATTGTGCCAACGTTACCAAAAACAGCATTTTTGATTTCTTCATCAATCTGACCAATAAACTGGTTAGCAACAATTAAATTTAAGCGATATTTACGAGCCTCAGAAAGAATAGCTGCAAAATCTTCAGTAGCAAAGTTCTGAAACTCATCAACATAGAGAAAGAAGTCAGGACGTTGCTCCATGGGAACATTCTGACGACTCATGGCGGCAGCCAGAATTTTTGGTACCAAAATCAAACCAAGAAATTTAGCATCTTCTTCGCCTAAAATACCTTTAGATAAATTACAAAGCACAATTTTCTTTTCATCCATGGCTTTGCGAAAATCAAAAGAACTAACAGGCTGACCAATGATATTGCGCATGGTTTTATTGGTCACGAATTTGCCAAACTTAGAAACAATGTAATCCATTACCTCTGACTTATGGAAATCACTGGTATTGGCAATCTGATCGGTCCAATAACGCTTAACCATACCATCTTTAATTAATGGCAAATATTCTTCAACAAATTTTGCATCGGTTAAAACACGCACCATTTCAATAAAGGTACTACCAGGCTTGCACATAATGGTTAACATGGCATTACGAATAGCGTGCTCAAAACGAGGACCGACGATACCAGTGTGGTGAGGATCATAGAGCTTATACATTAAGCCAATAATGGAACTCGCTACAAAGTGCATTTGCTCTTCTGTCTCGGCTTCCATAATGTTGAGTCCAAGCGGTCTAGTCAAATCAGAAGGATTGAAATAGATCACATCCTCAGCTCTTTCTGGAGGCATTAATTGCAAAACATCATCAACTAAATCACCGTGAGGATCGATGACTGCTACACCATGCCCAGCCTCTATATCTTGTAAAACCATGTCCTTAAGAAATTCTGACTTACCAGTACCAGTTTTACCAATGATGTAGGTGTGACGACGGCGATCATTGAGACCTGCATAAATATCTCTTTCTTCGCCACGATAGATCGATTTACCCATAAACAAGCCAGAAGTAGGAATCTTGTTTGGAGCTGGAGCATTTTTAGCAGTCAACTTGCGAATGTGATGCGTCTCGACAGTTTTATTTGGAAAATGCATGACTGTGGCTAATTCCTCAGTATTCAGAATCATTGTATTGGCATTAAAAATCGGCATGTAGCGATAAATAAAATCAATCATGAATAAATGTTTGAAAAGTAAAAAATTAGGTTTTTTGAATTTGTTATAAGTAGAACTGAACTGCGAAAAAGCACCAACGATATTATTGAGATTGGATTGCGCTGTAGTTGCATTTTGTGCTGACACTACCGCTCGAATTGAAACTCTAAAACCTGATTTACCAACTTTGTTATTAACTGCTTCAACTTCTTTTGGATCGTGAGTGTAGTTAGCTTTATCTGGATCTGATTCGCGCTTTTTTTCTTTTTGATTGTATTTCTGACCGCTCGTTTGCCAACGTTTCCCCTCTGGTCTCATTAAAATTTGCAAGGTTGCGCCCTCACCATCACTCATTTTTGACATAGCAGAAGTAATCAAAGATAAGCCATCAGTTGGGAGATCTTTGTAAGTTTTAATTGGATAAAAATTAGCTTTTTCTAGTTTAATCGGGGCAAAAGCTACTCGACCTTTTTCATTAAAAATATTGACCTCATCCATTTCACTAATTTCAGCCAATGGATAAGCACCATTAACTTGTTTTTCTACAAAATCGCGAATTGCTTTGTGACAAGTCACATAAAAAGCAATATCTTCTTTCATACCTACTATTTCAAAACTGATGGTGTCTTCTGGTTTAAGAAAAGAGAAAAAACCTTCTTTCTTAAGCGAATAAAGTCCGGCAAACATTTGCTCTGCAGCATCAATTTTAATCTCATTACCCTTTGGCAACTTTACAAGGAGAGTAACGAAATTCAGTACGTAATTTTCTCGACGCTGGTTCTTAATCAAAGAAGCAATTAATAAAACTATTAGAACTATTAAAACCAGCAAACCAATCCATAAAAAAAAGGTAATAAAAAAACTATTTAAATTTGATAGTAGATTTTGGCTTTGTTCATTCATCTGCTATTTCTTCTTTATAAATTACTGCTCCAGAAAACATTTTAGCAACTTTTACACACCATTCCACCAACCACTTTACACTATATTTAGTACTCTTAAATTTTGCCTCTTCTTTACTTTTTGCTGTAATTGGCAAAACCACCACTGGTTTATCTGAAACTGCCACGGGAGTAGTGACTGTTGCAGCTAAATTATTGATCTCTTGTTGTTTTTCTTTAATCGCCGCTTGCTCACGTTGCTCTTTAGTTTCACTAGAAACTTCTTTTAATTCTTTGGAAAGTTCTGCCATTTCTGGAGTCACTGTAACTTCAGGAGCAGACTCGATAGCGGACTCAGAAGTAGATTCAGCAGTTGCCTCGGTATTAATTTCTGCGTTTACAATAGGCGACTCTGTAACTACCTGATTAGCTAAAAACTCTTTGGCGCGAGCAGTTGTCTGGCTTGAAACCTGAGGAGCTTGAGCAACTGACGAAGTATCAACACGACTTAAAATAGTCTGACTTACTAATTGATCAAGTAAATCTAAATCATTTTTATCTTCCTTTTGATCATCTGCCTTCTTGCTTGCTGCAGGAAAAACAGCCTGTTGCTTGGTGGCCGACGGCAAAAACCTACCAATAGTTGGATATTTGCCTGGATCAGAACTAGAAAACATCCTCTGTAAGGAGTGATTATTTGTCACGCATTTATCATAACGTTTTTTCTTTACCACTGGAAGAAGAGCTTTAGTTTGAGATCATCATCGCTCAATCGATTTGGGTTGGTTTCTAGAACTACATTAGAGTCTGAATTGGAGCTATAAATTTTTAAGTCTTCACCTGGTGAAGGAAGCTGAGCTGATCTCTGACAGGAAAGAAAATCCAAGTTGTTTAGCCAACAGATGTCAATATTAAATAGCATTTCTTTCATCCAAAATCGACGAACTGTTTTCTCTGGAAAAATAAAAAGAAGACCGTCGATCTTTTGACCGTTTACACTTTCTAAACTTTTACGATTAGAAAGACCCTCCGTGGTACTCTGTTTGGTTCTAACTACTTCAACTAAAAGTTCCTTTTCTTTACTAGCAAAAAAATTCTCTTTTAAAACTAGCTTAATTACTTGTCTATCTTTTACAAAAAAAATAAAAGCATAGCTTCGATAGAAAAAATAAATGGAAAAAATAAAAAGACTAAATAGAGCAAAAATAAAAAAAACCTTTTTCATATTAAAAATATAAAATGATTAGCAAAAAAACAAAGTAAAATAAAGCAATCCAAGAAATTTTACGAACCATTCTGCTGTTAGTTTTTATTTTTGAAAGTGCTAGAAAACGATCTTTGAAAAGTAAAAATTCATCACGTAATTGCCACACTTCAATTAATAAATAAAAGTTAATTGCCAAAATCAAAGCAATCCCTAAAACACTTCCTGATGAAGTTAAAACAAAAATACTTAGAAAAGGTAACATTAAAATAAAGAAGAAGTTTCGGCTAGCGAGTGCTGGAAAATGCGAAGATCTTTCCTCTCCATTATCAATCTTTTCTACATAAAACTTATACAAAAATTGTTCATCTAAATAGAGTAAAAAAACAGCAACTGAATAAGCTAGAACAAAAGCAATTAAGGTACTAACATTTTGCCAAGCTTTATAAAAAATTACTAAAGAAATCAAAAATAAAAAAGAAAAAATGAGTTTAAAAACGATTTGTTTCTTGGTAAAAATTTGCTTCATTTCTTTAGGCTTAAAATCTTCTCTACTGAATTATCTACCTTTGCTCTAAAGCTTTCTGAGTCATCATATTCTTGTTGTAAAGCATAAATAATTTTTTCAAGTACGGAGGAATCAATTCCTCTGCCAAAAACTAAAACATTATTCCCTGCTTTGACTGCTTCAATTGCTACTTCAGAAATATCCCTTTCTCCTTCTCCAGATTCTTGAGCTCTGGCTGCTTTCATTGTTAGATCGTCAGTGAAAAGCAAAACTTTTGGATAAGACTGCTTAAACTGAGCCAAGCACTCTTCACTTAAACTACAAATCTCTCCAGACAATTTATTTTCCAAACGCACGTGAGTGGTCATTACTCCGATGTTGTTGAATTTATCTAAAATCTTACTAAAAATTGCCGTATCGTCTTTACTCAAACTAATTGTGGAGACTGCATTGTGAGGATCTTTGCTTATAGAACCTATACCAGGAAAGTGTTTAATGACTGGCATAACTCCATTTTGAGAAAAAGCATAAATAAAATTACTGGTAGCAAAGTAAGTCTCTTCAGAATCGCTGGCAGCTCTTGTTTTAAGAACTGCACTGTTTGAAGCTAAGTCAACTACCGGAGCAAAAACAATGTTGATTCCAGCTGACTCCAGTTCTCGAGCTGATTGATTAAAAATAGCTTTTTGCTGAGTTACTGAGTAAGTACTAACTATTTTTTGCCAAGAATCTAGCTTGGTGAAACCTTCTCCACTTAAACGCTGGACTAGACCACCTTCGTGGTCAACTGCAATAAGTGGCAAATAATCTTTTTCAGTAAAAAGACCATTAATCTTAATCGTGGCTAAAGCAGCTGACTCTGTAGAAATTTTTTCACCAAAATATAAGACAAAGCCAGGATCATTGTCCTCAATAAAACGCAAGATTTTGGCACTAGCACTACTATCTTCATCTAGTTCATTAATGTCGACTGGAATTGCTAATAGTTGAGAAACTTTCTCTTTACTATTTAATTCTTTCTTAGGAGCTTTACTCGGAGTTGGTGTCGGAGTAGGACTCAAATCTTCAGAAACAACATCTGAACTTTTAAAGAAAGGTTTCTTAAAATAATTATAAGCAGAAACTAAAACTAGAAGAAAAAGGAAAAAAATTAGTAATTTAGTTGTCCAGTGTTTCATAATTAAGTCGATTTAGCTTTTTTTAATTGCTCCAACTTCCACATGAAAAGCTTGGCTTTATTATCTGCAGTTGAATCAGTTACAAAACTTAAAGCTCGTTCTAAAAGACCACGCGAAACTGTTTTGGCTAACTTAATATACAACGAGGTGTGACGCTTGTCTGCTAAGGCTTCTGCCAAATGGCAACCAAAGCTTTGAAATTCGTGAGAAATATGCTTATTTGTTTCATTGACTTGATATTTAACAAGCAAATCTTTAGTCGAGGTAAATTCTGTTTGTTGACGTTTTCTCTCCTGGGCTGGTTTAGCATCTTCAAATTCACTAAATAAAGAAATGGCTTGATTTGATGATTTAGATTTAGACATCTAAAGAGAAATTATAACCTAAGCTAAATAGAATGGTTTTATTCTTCGCAACTATCTCGCTTGGCAGATCTCCTGCTTCTTCAATCACAAACTTCAAAGGTCTCTTGGCTAATTTTTCGTAAAATTTAACCTGAGTATCTATGACTGACTTGACTAAATCTTTATCGGCAAAAGCCAACCAATCAGCTGAGATCAAATATTGACCAAGGTTGTAAGTAGTTTCACCACCTGACAAGGTAAAGCAAATTTTATTAGCAATATGAATATTGCGAGGACGAACCATGTGACCTTTGATCCCATGTTTTAGTTCTAAAGGATCGGCAAAAGGCAAAATTCCGACATAAAGCAAGTTTTCTTTATCTGATAAAGCCTGTAAATGCTGTTGCATGCTAGCATTAGCTTCATCAAAATCATTGAGACCTAAAACTTCCTTGACATAAGAATTTTCTTCACTGGCAACTAAACGCAATTGACGATCTGATTGATCGCTGTAGGATTCAAGCATTTTACGCACAGCTACTAAAACCTTATCAAAACCCTCTAATTTCAAGCCTGCGCCTAAAAAAGCCAAGCGACGACCGACGTTGATTTGTACACCCTCATCACCGCAGGCAATTACCAAAGGAACTTTGACAACTTCTGGAGTGAGATTTTCTTGATTATTTTTGTCTGACATTAAACTACCTTCTTGTTTAGGGCAGAAAACAGATTATAAAAAATGAGGCGAGCTTATTCTTCGTTAGCTTCGTTGGTCATGCCTTGAACAGCAGCTAAATATTGCTTCATTTCTTGTTCGACTTGCTGCCAATTACCTTTGGCTTCGCGAATCGCATTAAATAATAGATCCATGTCGATTAATAGTTGGTCGTCTGTAACAATCATTCTTTGTTTTGCCATAGGCGTATTATATCACTTGCAGTAGCCTTTTCGGGTGGTAAAAATTACTGATAACTTCGCATATATTTATTTATTTTTGAAGGCAGAGATTTACGATAGTAGCTTTGCCTACTTGAGTGAAGCTCTAACATACAAAAATGAATAAATAGATGTGAAGAAATTGTGATTTTTACCACTCGAAAAGGCTATAGAAAAAAGACAGTTTAACGTCTGGTTTTTTAGTTTTTTGCGGTTAGAATGGGAGACACTTTTATGTTTAATAAAAAAAGAGCTTTTGACCTTATTACTGCTGTTTTAGCACTGCTTGTAGCTGTTCCATTCACAATTTTAGCTTATCCTTTTTTAATGTTTTTTATTGGCCAGCCTATTATCTTCAAGCAAGAAAGAATCGGCAAAAACGGACAAAAATTTATCTTATATAAATTGCGTAGCATGAAAAAAAACGCTCAATCAAATAGAAAAAAATATCTAAGCAAAAATGAGGCTCCAAATCCAATGTTTAAAATTGCAGAAGACCCCCGTTTTCTTAAAAAAGAAATCAGAATATTCGGCTTTAAAAAGCCGCTTATAGTCAAAGTTGGAAAGTTCTTATCTCGCTCTGGTCTAGATGAAATTCCTCAACTGCTTAATATTCTAAAAGGTGAGATGAGCCTCATTGGACCAAGACCTCTCCCCACTATAGAGGCTACGGCGCTTAAAAAAATTGATCCTAATTGGTACGAATGGAGACATAGCGTCAAACCAGGAGTCTTTTCGCTTTGGGCAGCTGATTCAGCACACAATAGATCTTTTGCTTATTGGAAGAAACTTGAAAAAGAAAGTTTAAGAATGAACACTAAAGATCAAGCTTTGATCATTCTTAAAATAATCTTGAAACAGATTAATAATTTATTTAGTTAACAAAAATAAAAGAGCGCCTTAAAAAGGCGCTCTTCATTATTTCTTAAAAGATTTTACTTGTAAGCAATTGGTGTAGAAGTATCAATAATAGATAAACTCATACGACGCTGTTCTGGCACAACGTTTTCAACGTTAACCGTAACTTTTTCACCAACTTGGAGATCATGTCCCTCAAGTTTGGAGGCATGGATTAAAGCATCGACACCTTTTTCAACATTGATAAAAGCACCGAAAGCTTCTACACGAGTGACTTCACCAGTAAAGGTGGTGCCAACACCATAGCGCTCTTCAATACTCTCCCATGGATCAGCATCTAATTGCTTGATAGAAAGATTAAGTTTATTGGTTTTTTCATCAATCCCCAAAACTTTAACCTTAATGCGATCACCAACTTTGTGATAATCCTTTGGATGATTGACTTTTTCCCAAGAAATTTCTGAGATATGAATCAAACCTTCAACATAGCCAATACTATCTTTTTTTTCTGAATCTTTGACAGGAACTTCAACAGTGACAAATAAACCAAAATGCATTACTCCGGAAACGACGCCATCGTAGATTTTGCCTTCTTCAACACTAGCAACTGCCAAATCTTTTTGGGCTAATTCTTTAGCTTCACTAACGTGTCTCTCGTTGAAAATCAAACGATTTTTCTCGCGATCGACTTCGATAGCTTTGACTGGAAAATCAACACCTTTAAGATTTTGGATTTTACCCATGTATTTACGACTAAATTGGCTGGAAGGTACAAAAGCACGAATGCCATTGACTAAGATAATTAAGCCACCACGATTCATTTCGATACCGGTAGCCTTAATTTCTTGATCCTTCTCCATAGCCTCTTCGAAATATTCCCATTTGGCATCCGAAGCAGCGCCTTTGAGAGATAGAACGACTTGACCCTTATCATTATCAGTTGAGATAACAATTGCTTTAACCTCGTCACCTTCTTTGAGTTCTTTGACAAAATCGACGGCAAATTCGAATTCTTTTTCGGCAACAATGCCTTCAGTTTTAGAGCCTAAATCAATGATTAAACTCTTTTTATTTTTTTCAACAATGACTCCAGAAATGGTGTCACCTTTTTTTGGGATCACTAGCTTACCTGCGTTAGCAGTTAAGAGTTCCTCCATAGTTTGTAATTTCTTGACCGTTTTATCAGTCATAGCAAAAATATTTCCTTTCTTTTTGGATTGCGAGATTGTATCATAACAATATGATCATTCACACTCCTAAAGTCTCAGACATCCAAGACAAAACAGTATTAGTTAGAGTGGACTTTAATGTTCCTCTTAAAAAAGTCGCTCAGGGTGAAGATTTTAAGTATCTAGTCTCTGACGATCAACGCATTAGAAGTGCTTTAGAGACAATTCTTTTTTTGAAGGAGCATGGCGCCAAAATTATCTTAATTTCTCACTTAGGCCGACCAGATGGAAAAGTAAGCAAAGAATTTAGTCTTAGTCCAGTAGCTAGCTATTTAAATAAAAATTTAGGCTTGAATACAACTTTTGCCCATGACTGCATTGGTGAAGAAGTTGCTCAAAAAACTCTCTCATTACAAAAAGGCGAAGTCTTGCTACTCGAAAACTTACGTTTCCATCCAGAAGAAGAAGCCAATGAGCCTGATTTTGCTAAAAATATTATCAAAGACACTGGTGCTGAAGTTTTCATTAATGAAGCTTTTTCTGCTTCGCACAGAGCCCATGCTTCTGTAGTTGGCTTGGCTAAGTTATTACCTAGTTTTGCCGGCTTTGATCTTTCTGCAGAAATAAAAATCCTAAGTAAAATTCTAGAAAAAGCTCAGCGCCCTTTCATCGTTGTACTCGGTGGAGCCAAAATTGATGATAAAGTCTCAGCTGTAAAAAATCTTTCTGCTCTGGCAGACCTAGTTTTGGTAGGTGGTGGCATCGCCAACGCTTTCTTAAAAGCTAATGGTATTGAGGTTCACAAATCTTTTATGGGTAAAAATGCTGAGGCAAACGTCAGAATTGCCAAAGAAATTCTTGATGAACACAAGACAGAAAGAACCATGATCAACGTCGAAGAAAATGGTAAAAATTTGCCACTACCAAAAGTGATTATGCCAATCGATGTGCTGGCTGCTAAAAATCAAGATATCAGCAATGAAAAAGAAGTTGTAAACCTGGAATTATTAAAAGATGTCGCCGACACTGAAAATGACTTAGACTTGCAATACTTAGACATCGGTAGAAAAACTACCGATTTATATAAACTTTTACTTTCTAAGGCTAGAACGATTTTCTTTAATGGCCCAATGGGTGTTTTTGAAAATCCTCTTTTTGCCAAAGGCAGTCGCGCTCTTGCTAAAAATATCGCTAACAATACTACTGACTCACCAGCTACCACAGTTTGCGGTGGAGGTGAAACCAATGCTCTAATTAATGCTTGTGGGCTGAGAGACCGTTTTACCCATGTCTCAACTGCTGGAGGAGCTGCTTTGGAGTTCTTGGGTGGAGAGAAGTTACCTGGGGTGGAGGTATTAAAAAATTAAATGTTGATTCCATTATCTAAAAGGCTCCACTCATCTAAAGTATGGGCAAAAGAATAATATTTAAGAGCTAAAGGTTCATTTTCTAAATAAACATCATTAGCTAAATTTACAAGATCAAAAGACAATTCTTTTTTAAAAAAATAATTCCAATAAAGATCTTCATTTTGAAAATAAAAATTCATAAAATTAGATAAATAGAGATCTAAATCAGCATTTTTCTTTTTTACTTTTGATGAAGTCTCTTTTAAGACAAAATCTGAAATATCTCCAAACCAGGTACCTTCTCTCCTAAAAATCGGCAACATTCTTGAATATAGTTCATATGCTTCTTCAGACCTTCCATAAACTAAAAGTTCTTCCGCAGTATTTCTGTAAAATTCAATGAATTTCTCAGTTTGATCTCTAAACAAAAAAGGATTGAATTCTCCCATAGAAAATAAAAAAGATGCATGTGTCAACTCAACTTCATCGGATAAAAACGAAGGATTATATCCTTTTGGGAACTGGATAAAAATCCTAGAATATTCATGATATATTTCTCCTAAATAAATCAAGTTCCTTTCTTTATAAGCAATGTTGCCTAAAGATACTAAATAATTTCCCACATCATTTTTTATATCGTCGGACACTGGAAATCCTTTATTCTGTTCTTCAACAATAAAATTAACCATTCTAAACAAAAGTTCTTTTGATTTTATGTAATTATCTTCATTCAAACATTCGTTTTCAATAAATAATGAAAAATCTTTAGTGGAAATAGACAAAGGATATTTCTCAAATGCTTTTGTATAAGAATTTAATTTTTCTTCAAAAGTTTTCGACCTAGAACTTTGAATCAAAAAAAATGGATCATTTCTGTAAAGATTCTCCAGTTTTTTTCTGTCGTTACCAGACAAAAGCTCACTCTTTAAAAACACAAATTTTTGATAAAAAGAATAAGGATAAACTCTAAAAGCTAAATCATCTTTTCCAAAAAAACCCAAAAGATTACTGCTCACTATAAGCAAAGTAACTAAAAATAAAGGTATATTTAAAAAATAGTAAAAACTAGAAAAAAGGTAACTGAAGCTAACCTTCTCTTTACTCAAAAGATCATCTTTTAAAGCTTGTCTTAAAATAAGAGAAAAAAAGATTAGTGTTAATGAATATATTGAAACAAATTGCCAATCGAAATCAAAAAAAGAATTTAGATAAGTAAAAATTAATCCTACAAATAAAAATCTATTTATTGATTTTTTTTCTGTTTTTTTAATAATCTTAAAAGATAAATATAAAAGATAATACATTAGGATCAAAAAAGAAAACCCGCCTACAATTCCAAGATCTGAAAACATTTGTAAAAACTCATTATGAGGATAACTCGTCGCAGTATCTCCATAGTGTATATATTTCTGATTTTCTAAAGAGTAAGTATTCAATCCAGTTCCATTTATAATGTTTTCTTTAAATATAAGAATAGAATTCGTCCAATATGTTTTTCTACCTTCGTTAGAAATATCTTTACAAATTACTTTTAAATCGGAGTTGCACACGGAATTCAACTTAAACAAATTAGAAAAACTAAAAATAGCCATTAATAATAGAAAGAAAGAAAGAAAAGTAATTGTAATAGTAATTATTTTCTTAAAGCTAGCTTTTAAAGATATAAATGAATCTTTAGAAACAAACAAAAGAAGAAGAAATTCCACTACTGCTAATAGAATAACTACTCTAGCGAAACTGATAAGTATTAAAAAATAAGAAAAAATAAAAATAAAAAGATGAAACCCGCTCTTGCGACTTAATAATTGCCAATAAAATAGCGGTAAAATCAATAATAAAAATGCTGCAAAATGATTATGCCCATAACTGAGAAAGATTAAATTCATCCCTGGTAAAAATTCACCAATTCCAGGGAAAATAGTTAATATTAGAACTAGCAAACCAAGTGAAACAATTAACAAATTAAACATTAAAAGAAGATTTTCTTTTTCAATATACTTATCTTTTATAAATAGAAAGAAGAAGAAAATTAAAAATGAAAAAATTAAAGTTATTAAACGATTGATTGAATGTGGCAAACTAATCGTATAAATCAAGCTAAGGCTGGAAATCGTTAAAAATATAAGAATTAATAAAAATAAAAATACAAGATCTTTTCTAGAGAAAAAAATACTTATTTTTTTCCTAGATAAGAGCTTTGGAGAGAGAAATAACAACAATCCAGATGCAATAAAAATAACATAAGCTCCAAATTGGTTATCACCAAGCAAAATTAAAAATAAGAAAAGCAGGCTAATAACGAGAGCCAATATCATAAGTTAATGATATTGTTTTTTAAAAAAAGTTACAAGAGAGCTGAGAACATAGTCTACCTCTTTCTTTGACAAACCAGAATACAAAGGCAGGCTAATTGTTTGTTTAAAAAATCTTTCTGCTATCGGAAAATCGCCTTTTTTATAAGACAAAGGTAAAAACGATTTTTGTAAATGTAAAGGAATTGGATAGTAAACTGAGTTGCCTACACCCCTGCTCGTTAAAAATTCTCTTAATTTATCTCTATCTTTATATTGAAAACTATAAACATACAAAGACGGCTTAATCTTTTTATCGTCCCAGAACATTCCCTTAAGACCTAACTCTTGTAATTGCTGATTATAAGTTTTTGCTATTTTTAACCTTTTATTTATAACTGAATCAATTTCTTTTAACTTTAATATCAATGAAATGGCCTGAAAATTATTGATTAAGCCATTAATTCCACAAAGGTTGTGAAAATATTTTTTCTTCGGATCAAAAACACCATTGTCAGCAAACTCTCTAGCTTTTTCCATAAATTTTTTATTATTGGAAACAATCATCCCTGCATTACCAAAAGAACCTAATGTTTTTGATGGATAAGCAGAAAAACAAGAAATATCCGCTAAGCCTCCCACCTTCCTACCTTTATATTCAGATCCATGAGCATGAGAAGCATCTTCTACCACTTTAAGTTTATGTTTTTTTGCTATTCTATTTATTTCATCCATCTCACAAGGAATGCCATACAAATGAACAACTAAGATTGCTTTTGTTTTCTTGTTAACTCTAGCTTCTATTTTTGAGGGATCTATATTGCCTGTTTTTTCATCAACATCCACAAAAACTGGTTTGGCATTAAGCCAAACGACCGCATCTGATGTTGCTGAAAAGGTACATGGAGTGGTAATAATCTCATCACCACTGCTAACCCCTATTGCTTTAAGAGCGAGAATTAAAGCCGTCGTTCCAGAATTTACAGCCAAACAATATTTACTATTGCAATAATTTGCAAAATTTTTTTCAAATTCTTTTATAGCTTCACCGTGGACAAATTCACTCTCATCAATTGCTATGGATATTGATTTGAGAAATTCTTTTTTTAATTTTTGGTTTTGTCTTTTAAGATCAAAAAGGGGTACATTCATTTCTTAAACATTCTAGCATGCAAACATACCTTTGGTGACTAAGAAGATCTGGAAATTTTTCTTTGCTACTGCGTAAAGAAAAATAATCATCAATCATTTTTTCCAAAGGAGACTTGAGCTCTTCCTTAATATATTTTTTTTCTAGACCTGTTGCTTTTTCTATTTTTAAATAATCAAAGTTCTTGTCCCAAATAATTTTTCCTTCTGTTCCGTAAACAGTCATTTTTCTTTGCGGATTTTTTCTGATCCAACTATAAATGGATTCCATTTGAACTCCATTTTCGGATTCATAATTAGCAAAAGCCTCCTGAAAATTATTTTTTAGATCTGTTTTAATTGATTTCAGATTTATTTTTTGAGATAAAAGTTTTTCAAAAATGTAAAAATCATGCGTTGCTAGGTCATCGGTGACTGAGATATTTTTTTTATCAAATCCAACACTAAATCTAATTGATTCTATTTTATTTATATTTCCAATTTTTCCTAGCTGTACCATTTTTTTCAATTCATTGAAAAATGGATCATATAAAAAAATAGAATCTATAAAAAGAAGTTTCTTTTTTTTCTTTGCCAAATCAATCAATTTTTTAGCTTCAGATTCTTTTAAAGTTAATGGTTTTTCTACAAAAACATTTTTATTTTTCAAAAGACATTCTTTCACTAATTCAAAATGGGTATCTTCAGGAGTAGCAATGAAACAATTTTCAATTAGTTTGTCATCTAGTAAGTCTTCTAGTGCTGTAGACAGGCATGGAGAAATTTTGTTATTCTTGTCAAAGATGCATAATTCACCATAATTAAGTAACACTGATTCAATCTTTTTACCCCAATATCCATATCCTATGAGTAAATTTTTCATAAAAATTAAACAAGTTCTAAACAAGACTGATAAATATTATTTTGCATTAGTTATTTTGATAATTATTGCTTTCTTTATATCACTAGAAGATCTAAGAAATCCAATGATTGCTGAACCAGATGCATACGCAAGATTTAACATTGCTTTTGCAAACTATAAAGATGGTGTTCTTTATCAAAAATACATTGGAACATGGTTGCCACTACACTTCGTCATTCTAAGCAGTTCTTTTTACTTAAAAACAGCATATATCTCTCCTAGAGTAATTACTCTTATAATAAATTTACTCAGTATCGTAGTTATATTTATCTACAGTTATTTAATCAATAAAGATAAAAAAACTGCAATTTTAGCTAGTCTTCTCTATTTATTGTTGCCAATGAGAATTATCATGGCGGCTCAAACTCTTTCAGAGCCTGTTTTTATTTTTTTCTTTATCACTGCTCTCTGCTTTTTTTTGAAAAAAAAGCCAAATTATCTACTGGGGATTTTATTTCTAAACATTTCTCAAGGAATCAGATTTGAAGCTTGGCTTGTATTACCATTTATTTATCTTCTTATTGTTCTGGACAAAAAAATAAGTTCTGTAGAAAAAATTATTTATTTGCTACTAAGTACTTCTTTTCCAATTTACTGGATGATAAATAATTATTTAATTTATGGAGAAAGTCTCTTTTTCTTTAATGAAAAAAATGACACCGCACAAAAATACGCAAACAGAAATTATTACAATATCTCAAGTAGCTTTATGGCTTGGTGGAGAAAACTAAAACAAAACGTTAACAATGTTTTTATAGTTAGCCTTCTTATTAATTTACTCATAAGCAAAAAACAAAACAAAAAAAACCAAATAATAGCCTGGGGATTGGCAATCTATTTTTTCATTATTTTAGTTGCACAAGTGTATTTTGGAACTATGGAGTGGGAAGCAAATCGATACTTACTGCTTCCAATAGCTCTCTCTCTTCCACTTGTTTCTTCTTCCATCATCTCAATTTTTTCTTGGTTGAAAAATGAATATAAGATAAGAATTTACCTAATTTTTATTTTATTTTCTTTAGGGTCAATTTTTATTTTCAACTTTCAACAAATGTCCATCATTTATAAAGACATGAATAGAGATGTTGTCTTAAATAAAAAAGATTTGTATGACTTGCTTGATCATTTCAATAAAATCAAACAAAACAAAGTTGATAAGAAAACCTCATATTTTTATTCATCTAAAAATAATCTCTGGCTCGATCAACCATTTTTTTATTTTACAGACAATAATTTTTCTGATGAAAAAACAAGCTCTCATCATTACTATGAAAAAGTTGCTTTAAATCCCAATCTTCAGTTTGGAATTATCGTTTGGCAAAAGAGCAAAGATGATTTCTATTTGGATCTAGAGAATAATTTTAATTTTTTATATGAAAACGATAACTTTTTAATAATGGAAAAAAAGCTTGAATAAAAATTTAGAATCATCAAAATAACGTCTAAATAAGCGCCTTGGTTCAAGAATCAATCTCCACAACCATTCTAAAGAAAAATTTCTAAACAATTTTGGAGCTCGAGGTGTTTTTCCAGAAAGAATATCAAAAGCTGACCCTACACCTATTCCAACATATAAATTTTCTATTTGATCAAAATATTTTAACAGCCATTTCTCTTGTTTTAATGGGCCAACTCCAATTAATAAAACATTGGCTTTAGAAGTTTTTATTTTTTCAATAATTTTTAAATTTTCTTTATTAGACCAATTATTACTGTAAGGCGGAGAATAAAAACCAGTTATATTCTTATACTTTTTCTGTAAAACTTCCAAGGTTTTTTCATCACTTCCCAAAATAAAAACTTTTAATGACTTATCCTCTAAAATTTTTTCAACAAGATCTGTTCCACTAATTCTTTCTATAATTTTTTCCTTACTGACAGATTTTAATCTCGACAAAATGACGAGTGGCAAACCATCTGAAAATATAACGCTTGCTATTTTTTTATGTTTGTTTTTAAAAGTTTTGTCTTTTGAAAGCAAATTTAAGATATGAATGTTCAATGCAAAAAACAGCTTCTTCTCTTTAGAAGAAACCGCTAGTTTAGTTAGCTTAAAACATTCTTTAAAAGACAAAGAATCAACTCTCTGGTCAAAGATTTTAAGAGTTTTCACTTTTTATTCTTTCATTAATATCTTTAATTGTTTTTTTAAGAGCCAGAGCAAAAGATGTCTTTGGTTTCCAACCCAAGCTTCTCAGCTTACTACTATCCAGCATTCTTCTTTTTGAACCCTCTGGCTTGCTAAGATCAAAATTTACTTGTAAATCTTTTTTTAGATATTTTTTGATCATCGAAACAACTTCTTTAACTGTTTTCTCCTGGTTGGCATCTACGTTATAGATTTCTCCGTTCTTGCCCTTTTTTGCAAGCAATAAAAGAGCATCAGCTACGTCTTCTACGTAAACAAAAGATCTGCTTTGATTACCACTACCAAAAACCTCAACTTTTTTTTCTGCTTCAATAATTTTTCTAATCATCATAGGAATGAAATGCCCAAGTTGATCATAGTGGTCATTCTCTCCAAAAACATTAATAAATCTTGCAGAAATTGTTTCTAGCTTACTGTTAGACGCATACCAAGAAGCCAAATTTTCTCCCATTTTTTTGGCGAGGGCATAACCCAGCTTTGAAGGCTCTGGATTATTAGTGTCTGACTCTTCTTTGATACATGGAACCTTGTTCATAACTTCTCTAGAATAAACTGAGGCTGAGCTAATTTGAATAAACTTTTTTATTGATTTAGTTTTGGCAGCCACACGAAGAGGAATCATTTGTAAAAGCATATTATTTTCAAACATGAGCTGAGTTCTACCTTCATCATAATCTACCCCAGTATTAAGAGCTGCTAAGTTAAAAACTAGATCATGCCCTTCAAAAACTTTAAGTAAACCCTCCTCTTTGCTTAAATCCATTTTTAAAAATTTTGGTTTTTCTTTTAAAAAATCTAAAAATTTAATATTACCCCTAGATAGGTCATCTATTAATGTAACTTCATATCCATCTTTTAATAAACGAGTAACAAGATGAGAACCTATAAAACCAGCTCCTCCTGTTACTAAAATTTTATTAAAAACTTTTGACATAAAATTTAATTCCTTTTAATAAAAAAGCCATCAATAATAAGTTAACAGCAAAAAGTACTTTCTGTAAAAATGAAAGCTTATTTTCATTCATAAAACTCATTGTGAAGCGAAAAAAATTAAAATCATGATTAATTGCTAAGTTGTTTTTTCTAAAATTGCTCCACTTTTCCTCATATTTGATATGACCAAGAGTTGAAAAATATATTTTTCTATAAAACTGAAAAGAGCTATGAGGATCCTTATGAAAAACTAACATTTCCGGTAAATATTTTGCTTTGCCTTTTTTCTCAAATATTTGCATACCTAAATCACAATCTTCACTAGCTCCATTGAAAAACCTTACTCTAGATTCATCAAAGCTTAACTTGTTTTTAATTAAAAAGTTTTTATTGTAAACAATGTTTTTGTTATCAAGGATTTCGAAATCTCTTACTTTTCCTCCAATGCTTCCTGATTTTTTCCAGATTAAATCAAAGAAATTGGTGGCTAAAGAAAAAATATCTGTTTGATAATAAGTGTCTGAAAAACCAAGAATAGCAGCTAAATTAACATCGCGTTCTTTATTTACTCTTTTTTTAATATTCATGTACCAATCAACATCTGCTACGCAATCATCATCAATAAATGCCACCCAAGTGTTTTTAGCTTCTTTTAAACCTCGATTGTAGACGGTAGGATATCCTTTTCTTTTTTCTAAAACATATTTACATGGTATCTGGCTATTCTTAGCAAAGTTAGAGAAAATTTCTTTTGTTTTATCAGTTGAGTTATTATCGATTAAAATCAACTGGTCTAAAACAATGGATTGAGATAGGAGTGAACCGAGGCAATGAGTGAGATCATTACTCCTATTTTTACTAACTATAACAACAGAAATTTTCATAATTAATCAAAAATCTTACTTTTTGAAAAAAACAAATCTAAAGCAGAGTTTGAATGGTTCTTTTTGATATTTTCCCAACCTTCTTTGGATAGTTTTAATCTCAGATCTGATTTTTTAAAAAGTTCTTTAGTTTTTTTAGCAAAATTATTTTTATTTGCTAAATAAATACCGTTTGTACTTGCCATTCCTCCGGTTGATATCTTTGTAGAGATTGTTGGAATTCCATAAGACAAATAAGTTAAAACCTTAATTTTAATCCCAACATTTACAAAAACAGGTGAAATAGCGATGGCGGATTTTTTGAAAACAGAATCTAGCTCGTCTACGAACCCAAGCAACTTGATGTTTTTATAATTTTTAATCAGTTTTTCCCAGCTATCATCTCCTTGTTGACCAACTATTAATAATTTTGAATCTGGAAAATCATTTGAAATTTCAGACCAACAGTTTTTAATAAACCACCTTAAACCCAAATAATTTTCCCTCCAACTTAAAGTTCCCACAAAAATAAAGTCTTTAGATTTTTTAGAAAAACAGTTTTTTTGTTCTTCAATTAAAGTTGGCATCAATAAAGTTTTTGAAGGACTAAGAGTTTTTAAACGTTTCTGATCTTCTTTAGCGATCGCCCAAACCTGATCCATATAAGAGAGCTTTATTTTTTCAAAAAACAAGGATCTCAGGAACTCTGTATATAAAAATATTTTTAGAAAAATATTTGATTCCTGATCAACTCTTCTTTTCATCAAGTAGGTTATATCTTCATCATCTATGTAAATATATCTAGCATCTTTCTTTCTAGCATATTGAAGAGTAGCAAAACCATCAAAAAAGACTCTGTCGTACTCTTCTCCGAGCGCATCAAAAACCATTTGCACTTTTTTATTAAAAATAGAACTCACAATAAAGGGTTTATAGGTAAAAATAATTTCAAAAACACGCCAAAACCAACCTATACGAAAACGTCTTATTCCTTTTTCACGGATAGCAAATGCTCTAAAATTTTTATGCTTGAGTTCTTTTTTAACCAAGGTGTCAAAACTTATACAGGCTACATCAACCTTATGACCTAATTTCAGCAAATGCTGGATAGTGTTTCTCGTCTTAACACTGGTGCCAGTCAATCCAGACGGATATGTTTCTGAAATAAATAGAAATTTTTTCATAATCAGTGTTTAGATTTATAAAACAAGAGAAAGAAATAATCTAGCACCACATGAAAATATATCAAAATATATAAAGCTATTTTTTTAAAAGATTTAATTCTGTGGTGCTTAATAAAAAGAATGAGTTCTTTTTTAAAGTTAATTTTATTTTTAACTAAATTGTGGGATTCATTTCCCCACTTACTTAGATAATAAGAGTAAGCACTAATGGAAGATAAATATTTTTTTACAAACCAAGAAAAATTCACCGGATCTTTATGCCAAATTTTGATTGATCTATCATAAATAGCCACAGCTTTTTTAGTTTCAAATATTTGTCTACCTAAATCACAATCTTCACTAGCTCCATTGAAAAACCTTACTCTAGATTCATCAAAGCTTAACTTGTTTTTAATTAAAAAGTTTTTATTGTAAACAATGTTTTTGTTATCAAGGATTTCGAAATCTCTTACTTTTCCTCCAATGCTTCCTGATTTTTTCCAGATTAAATCAAAGAAATTGGTGGCTAAAGAAAAAATATCTGTTTGATAATAAGTGTCTGAAAAACCAAGAATAGCAGCTAAATTAACATCGCGTTCTTTATTTACTCTTTTTTTAATATTCATGTACCAATCAACATCTGCTACGCAATCATCATCAATAAATGCCACCCAAGTGTTTTTAGCTTCTTTTAAACCTCGATTGTAGACGGTAGGATATCCTTTTCTTTTTTCTAAAACATATTTACATGGTATCTGGCTATTCTTAGCAAAGTTAGAGAAAATTTCTTTTGTTTTATCAGTTGAGTTATTATCGATTAAAATCAACTGGTCTAAAACAATGGATTGAGATAGGAGTGAACCGAGGCAATGAGTGAGATCATTCTGTCTATTTTTTGTTACAATGACTACTGAAACTTTTTTATCCATGAAACTTAAATCTATTAAAACTTATATAAATAGCATTCCTCAGAAAAAGGAAAAGATAATTCTTTTTCTTATAATTCTGTCTGGAATAATAATCAAATTATACACGATCAAAACACAACCGCTGTGGCTGGATGAAAAATATTCCTTGTTTTTTACTCAAAGATACAATTTCAAAGAAATGGCTATTAATTTCAATCAGGATGTACATCCTGGGGGATATTATTTGTATCTAAAATTTTTGCTTTTCTTTACTAGAGATTTAACATTTTTAAGAATTTTATCTTCTCTAGTTTTTCAAGTTCTAGCAATAATATTTTTATCTTTTTATAAATTAAAAACTAGAAAAGACTTTTTTTCTGCTGTTTTGCTTGCGACTTTAATAAGTTTTCATCCTCTTATAATTCAACAATCATGGCAACTGAGAATGTATAGCTTATTAATTTTTATTGGTAGTACCAGTATTATCTTATTTGACCTCTATCTAAATAATAAAAATAAAAAAACATTATTCTTGCTAATTTTATCAACAGTTCTGGGAATTTATGTTGACTATAGTTTTATAGTATTAGCGGTCACATTAATTTCTTATCTACTATATAAAAATAAAAAGATAATCCAATATCTAAGTTTTCTACTTATTTATTTTTTTGAATTTTTACTTATCAGTGCTTATAAAAATTATCAGCAGTTTAATAATATTGATTGGATAAAAAAGCCCACTCTTTTAAATTTGAGCAGTTTTTATTTAGAAAACATTGGAATTAATATTTTTAAAAATAAATTTTTAACAATTTTAATATTCATATTAATAACAATTTTTATAACTTCCAAAATCATAAAAAGCAAAACCCTCAAAAAAAATAAAGAAATAGCGTTGCTAGTAAGCACTCCATTTATAATTACCTTGAGCTACTCATTGCTATCTCCAATATTGTCATCTATTTATAAAATTGGAACAATTTTTCCAAACGTATCAGTTTTGATTCCAAGAGCGCATATTCTTTACATCATATTTTTTGTTTTTTATGTGAAAAAAATATTTATCAAAAAAAACAATATTTTTTTGATAATTCTCCTGATGTTTATTATTTGGATTCCTCAAAACTTATCAAACTTAAAAAGTATTTATTCAAAACAAAGATTAGAAAAAATTGAATATCTCACCAAAGAAAGAAATGAGCTAAGTTTATATTTTCCAGAAAGTATTCTTCTAGACACTCTAAGCATTAATACTATGGAAAATGATTCAACATATATTAAGTCTAATGAAAATAAAAATAGCGAAGTTACCAATAGAATTTATCTCAACAATCTCAGTAGTTTAGAGAGCCTATTGAAATCAAAAAAACTTTATCTAGAAAAAGAATATCAAGATAATTTAAAAAACAAAGAAGAAGTTCGAAAAATTTTAAATGAAAATTGTTTTTTGGAGCACGAGCTACAAACAATAGAAAAATGGAATTGCCAATAAAAAAACTCTAGAGCTCCTCTATACCTGTGACAGTTGCGTTTAAGGTTAGAGAATCAAAATAAAGAGGAATTACCTCTCCCAAAGCAATTACCAAATCTTCTCTGTATAAATAAGTGCCATCAAAAACCTCAGCTTGCTTAACTATCATCTCCATTTCTACTTTTTGTCTATCTGGATCATAGGCACTGACTAATTTATTGGTCAAAGGAGAAATAAAAATTTTATAAGAAGGAGATTTTTTTACATCAATTACTTTAACAATTTCTTCTTTTTCGCTGTCATAAGAAACTAGTCCTACTTTGATCGGATCTGCCAAAAAATTATCAATTCCACGATATTCGATATTTGCATTGGTAAAAGCAGATCTATTATTTTCAGCCTCTAACTCGACTTTAACCCTAAAAGATTTCATCTTTCTAACCGGAGGGTCTAAGCTAAGATCTTGAACCATTCCTCTTATTGAATTTCCTCCTAGTTCAATTTTTTGATAGCTGCCCATTAAAAGAGGTAAGCCCTTATATGAATATTGATTTGATCTCTTATTGTATGTTGCCTCTAATTTTAAAACTATAAATATATCTTGAACCGATTCATTTCTTGGATAAAAATACATATTTTCTAATCTCGCATTAACTTTCCCCATTAGGTCTTTATCTTCCAGGCCATCAGTTAAATTTTTCAAATACCAATTAGACGGCTGAACCCACCATTGATTATGAAGGCTGTCTTCTTTGGTAACTCTTATGGTAATGTACACATATTCAGACCTTCTTAAAAGAAATAATGCAGAACTAAATAGAATCAAAAAAAAGAAAACAATGCCAATAATATCTATCTTGTCAAAAGACTTTAGCCACTTTAAAATTTTATTTTTTTTCAATTGCATATAGATCATATATTATCAAAATCATAATAAAAGTATATAGAGTAACGGTGTTTGTGAATGGATGAAAGAAACTTATTACTAATTGGGAAAAAATTGCTAGAAAAGAAATTACGATGATTTTCTTATTAGCTTTTAAAGCTATTAAAGCTTTGAAAAATAAAAAATAAACCATCAAAAAGAAGAAAAAAGAAAGAAACCCATTTTCAATTAAATTTAATAAAATACCATTATGAACTGACTCCGGAAATTCGCTTATGATTCCAATGGGATTTTCCCTAAACAAAGATGGGATAAACATGCCAGTTCCCACTCCATAAAAAAAATTTCTTCTTAAAAGAGCTAAGCTCTCTATAGTTAGTTTTTCCCGAACTCCAACCCCTCCCTCTTGATAAAAGCTATTGAAACTGTAAATTATTCTTACAGCTACATTCCACATCAAAGGTAAAAGAAAAATTAAATATTTAACTTTCAATATTTTTTTAACTATTTTCTTACCGCTTGCGGATATTTCTTTTCTAAAAATAAACACATAAATCAATGCTGATAAAAACAAAGCTAAATAAACTGCTCTTGAGAGAGTTGAGAATATAGAAATAAAAATGAGAAGCAATCCAATATTGATAAACTTTTTATTAATGAGTAATTCTTTTTTTTCTATTAAATAAGCTTTCAATAAAAATATAGAAAAAAATAAATTGCTTAAATAGTTAGCCAGAATATTAGCGTGAGTAAAAATTCCTATCGGTCTAAATAAAGAACTGTCTTCATCTGCTCCACCTCCAAAAAATGGGACTTCGTGGCTCATTTCAGCTATTATTCCTAAGGGTGATTTGTTTATAAATTGAAAAATCACAACCATCCCTAAAAAAACAGATAAAATTATCAAATTTAATAGAATCAAATTCATTTTATTTGTTTTTTCCTTGCTATCTGAAATAAACAGCGCAATAAAAAAACAAGAAATAAAAAATAGAAAATCATTTAAAAAGTAAAGAAAGGACAATTTTGGAAAAGAATCATTGCTAATTGCAGAAAAAAAAGAAAAAAGAAAAAAGAATAAAAAAGAAATAATAAATGGCTTAAATTTAATAAAAGATTTTTTTCTAAAAAGTTTTTGAGTTAAATTAACAAAAAATAAAAAACTAATTAAAATCAACAAAACAATAAATGGAGAAAAAAAATAATTTAAAATTTTTCCCTCTTCATAGCCCTCTGATTTTATTGCTTCACCAGGAATAGCAATATAAGAATAACCTTGACCAACTAAAACTAAACTCAGTGGTAAAAAAGCATAAAAGACGGTTTCATAAATTGACTTGTTCACGATAAATAAAGAAAGTATGTAAGTTGCAGTAACCATGAATAAAAATTTATTGTTTGGAATGAAGAAAACTGAAACTAAAAACAAAATAGATATAAGTATAGAAATTTTTTCTTGTTTAGAAAAAGCATTTTTTTTGATAAAAAATAAATCAAAAACTTTGCTAATATATAGTCGATGCTTAGAAATAGTTTTATTATTGTTCCCACTCATGAAAATCCTCAAGAAATTTGCGATTTCATATTACAAACTATTCGGATCTTAACACAAAATAATAATAAAGTCTTAGTTATTGAAAAAAATTTCTCCTTGAGTTGGAAAAAGCTTTTTCAACAAGAATTCTTTTTATTAAGTAAAAAAAATGACATTTTTTATTATAAATATTTTTACTTTTTTCCAAAGAAAATTAAATTTCTCTTTACAAAAGATTTATTTTCAAAACTAAATAACAAAATTAATTATTTTATTACTGAGTTTATTATTTTCTTTCTATCGATAAATAAAAAAACATATGAGTGGATCTTTGATCTTACAGTGGAAATAGAAAAGCATAACTTGAAAAAAAGAGAGCTGATCTTAGATATAGTTGATTGGTTTGATTTCAAAAAATATAAAACAAATTTAGATAAAGCAAACTATATTTTTGTTAATTCAAAGACCCTAAAAAAAGAAGTGGCAAAATATAATAAAAAAAAGCTTCATTTAGTGTCTCAGGGCTTTGATTTGCAAATGTTTGAAAAATCGCCCATAAAATTCTCAAAGAAGAAGAAAATAAACGTTGGTTTTATTGGAGCCATAAGCGACCGCATTGACTACGATCTAATGATAAATTTAGTCAAGTTAATGCCAGAAACTAATTTCACTTTTATTGGACCAATTAAAAGAGACTTAAAAATAAAAGAAAATAAAAGAAAACGAATTAAAAAATTTTTATCTTTCTCCAATGTAAAAAAAATTGAATCTCAAAAAAAAGATAAAATTCCTCAATTAATATCTCAATTTGACCTCTGCATAATACCCTATGACGTCAGTTATCCATTTAATGCTAATTGCTATCCAATGAAAACTTTTGAGTATCTTTATTTTGAAAAACCAATAATTTCTACAGAAATAAAAGAACTAACTGATAATAAATTCAAAAAATTCATTAAAATAGGAAAAAATGCTCAAGAATGGAAAAAGCATATAGAAACAATTGAAAAAAATAGCTGGATTGAAAAAAATGGAAAAGAGGCTAGACAATTAGCCATTGAAAATAGTTGGTATAATAAAATTAAAAAAATTAGCGAAATTTTAAAGAATTAAAACCTATGTTTGGAATCAAAACAAAAATCTTAAAATATTTAATATTCCATCAGCAAGAAAAAAGTAAAAAGCTCTCCAATGATTTAAGAATTACCGAATTAATGAATTTTTTTGAAGCAGATGAATTTGGACACGAATCCAATATCAAAAATGCTGACCTAGGATATGGTTGGATTCACTATGGCCTACTCAGACAAATAAAAGCAAAGAAAATTCTTTGCATTGGATCCCGATATGGATATATACCAGCTGTTCTAGCTCAAGCTTGTCATGACAATGGTTTTGGCAAAGTCGACTTTGTTGATGCGGGATTTGGCGATGAAATAAAAAAAGAAGGTAAAAGCTCATGGACCGGAAAAGGTTTTTGGAAAACTCAAGAAGGCAAAGATCATTTCAAAAATTTTGGCTTAGAAAATAATATCCAACTATTTGTAACAACTACGCAAAAATTTGCCAAAAAATATAAAAACATGAGCTATGAATATATCTATATAGACGGAGACCATTCCTATGAAGGAATAAAAACAGATTTTAAACTCTTCTGGCCGATGCTCCATGAAGGAGGTCTTATGCTTCTGCACGATATTTCTATAAAAGAAACTTTGCCAGAAGGAAAATACGGAGTCTGGAAACTTTGGGAAGAAAAAACAAACAAAAATAAGATTGAAGTAAATTATTTAGGCTCTGGACTGGGCATAATTCAAAAGCAATCTAATCGTTGACAACAACTTAAAAATTATCTAACATTAAATTACAATGCAAAAATATAAAAAACCTCAACTTAGAATTATTGATCTAAAAGCTATCTTAGTAGTAGCTGAATAAATTTAGTTCTAAACAGCATTCTTAGATTTCCCCTTGATAGTTCTATCTTATCGTATCTTCAAAAAAACGTTTAACTGTGTTTATTAAGTTCTTTTTTGTTCTAGAAAGATACTTTCTTAAAGTTTTTTTCGCTTTTTTAATTAGGATCTCCTGATCTGCAAGGCTTTTATAAATAGTTCTATCTTCTATTTTTGCCTCTAAATATGCTTTTCTTCTCGCTTCACAAGCAATACAGTTATCTCCACCACATTGATACTTTTTCGCATGGTAACAACTCCAAGATTTTTCTAGTGGTAAACTATTATCTTCTCCCCACTTAACAAGATCTGATTTCTTTATAAAAGAATTAATTTCTGGCTCTAAACAAATTGACAAAAACTGCCAAGAATAATCTTTGATTGAAACACACATGTTGCACATAATAGACCTCAATGAAGTTAAGGTTTGATGAGCAATTAATTCCCCATCATTGGCTGTGACGGCACAAAAAATAGTATTAATTTTTAGACCTTTAATTGCATTTAGATACATGGCATAACTACGTGCAAAAAGTGGCAAGATAGTAAAAACACCTAAAGAGGGGTTAAAAAACATTAAGTCATCTCTAAAATTATTTAATAATGTTTCTTCTCGTAGATCTTTGACACCGTCTTCAATTTTTATTGAAATCTGATCTTGTCCTACGTCTAAATCTAAAAATTTTCTATAATTTTTAGGAAATTTTTTCTGATAAAATTTATCAAAATATTTAAAAGCAGCAAATTCCCTGTTTCTTTTTTTTTCACCTCTGTCAAAAGTAATCGGATAAACATTCAAGCCATATTCTTTCATTAAAATTCCCCAAACAACCATTGAATCAAGTCCACCAGAAGCCATTAAAATAACATTCGAACCTCTTTTAGGCATTTTGAAAACATAACCGCGCTCATCTTTTAGTATTTTTTCAAAAGCTTTAATTTTCTTTGGATCTTCAAGCTTTCTTTTTTTAATTAAATAATCAAACTCTTGTCTGCTAATTTTTTTCATAACTCTAATTTATTTTTTCTATTATTGAATCTTTTAAACACTTGAGAATAAACTCCTCAACATCTTTTTTTACCTCCTTAGAATCTGCCCCCTCAAAAGCTGAATTTATTTTTTTCACCAAAGCATCAATAGACTTCTTCGTCTTCAAAGCTTTCCAAATCAAAGAGCCAACCTCATTTAATTCCACAATTTCTTTTTTGTTCTTTTTTAAAACCAATATTTTGCCGTCTTCCTCCTTAAAATAAAGATCATTGTCTCGAATATATAATATTTTCATATTTATCCTCATTTAAAAATTAATAACTTTACCTAAAAAAATATCTTCTGTGACTGGCATCTCATCTACAATATAGTTACTATCTCCTCTAGTCAAGAAAATCCCCTTAGAGCTTTTCTTATAAATTCTATGAACAATGATATTTTTAAATTCATCGCTCCAATAAGCAATTATGTTGCCAACTCTTATATTTTTAAGTGAACACCTTTCAACTCTTACCTCATCGCCCTTTAAGATAAGTGGCTCCATACTGCCACTGACTGCTTCTACAATAAACCTCTCTCCGATTGGCAAAGATTGCAGAAATTGAAAAAATTTTTTTTCATTTTTAATCTTGCCAATTTTTTCTATATCCAATTTACTTCGATTCTTTTTATATTCAATAACAACCTCTTTACCTCCATCCATTTTTACTTTGCCTTTATCTAGCCAGATGAAGCGCTCACAAAGTCTACTCAGTAAAGGTAAAACATGACTACAAACAACAATGGTTTTACCTTCAGCAAAAATCTTCTCAATTTCATCATAGGCCTTTTTCTGAAAATCCTGATCTCCCACCACCACCTCCTCATCCAAAATTAAAATATCTGGATCGCTGTGAATAGCAATAGAAAAACCAAGCCGCAAAACCATACCTGAAGAATAGGTATAAAGAGCTTGATCTATAAATTTTTCTATACCTGAAAAATTAATTATTTCTTGCTCTAATTTTTTAATTGAAGAAAGATTCATTCCTAAAAGAATGCCATTGAAATAAATATTTTCACGACCTGAAAACTCAGGATGAAAACCAGCCGTGATATCAATTAAGGAAACAAGCTTACCAATACTATTCACTTTCCCACAAGTTGGTTCTGCTATTCCAGTCATTACTTTGAGCAAAGTAGTCTTGCCAGCCCCATTGTCACCAAGAATAGCTACTTTTTCTCCCTTAAATATTTTTATATTTATATCTTTTAAGGCAAAAAAAGTTTCTTTTTTCTTAGCTTTTGCAGATCGCAAGAAATAGCGTTTACTAGCGTTTTCTATATTTATAGCTATTTTTTTATTTTTACTGTTTTTCATTTTAAAATTTAAAACCAATCATCAAAATTTTTGCTTTCTTTTCGAAAAAATTGCAGAGCAAAAAATAGAAAAAAAATGGAAAAAAGACCGGCATAAATTGCCATTTTATAATTGAAAACACTATTTAAAGCAGCCGCTCTAAAAACCTCAATATAGCTAACCAATGGATTTAGATAAAGTAGATTTCTAAAAAATTCCGGTAACATCTCTAGACTATAGATAACTGGCACAGCATAAAATAGCAATTGAATTGAAAGTTGGATAATGAAAATTAAATCTCTTATCTTTACATATAATGCAGAAATAACTAAACAAGTCGCCAAAGTAAAAAATAATAAAAAGATAAGTATTAAAAAGATTAAGAAAAAGCTAGATATAAAAAATAGGACACCAGCAAAAAAACTCGTCTTTAGAAAAGCTAAAAATAGCAAAAATACTGAACTAGCCACTAAAGTATGAAATAAATTTGCCATGACCACTGCCACAACCATTAATTCTCTAGGAAAAGCAGCTTTTTGAATCAAAGATCTTTCCTGCACTAAAAGAGGTGTCGCGCGCAAAAGCGCCATTGAAAAGAAATTCCAAGGTAAAAGACCAGCAAAAAGATAAAGAAAATAATTCTCAATTTGCATAGGAACAAAAAATTGAAAAATCAAACCAATTATTAGCATCTGCAAGAATGGATTAAAAATTACCCACAAAAGACCTAAAAAAGTTCTCTTATACCTTGCCTTTATCTCCTTTTGCGTCATCACAAGAATAAAATCTAGCCAATATCTTTGTTTTGTATTTAATTTTAAAAATTTCATTGTTGATGATCTCTAAAATCGCAAGATAACACACTAATATCCTCTTGCAAAGACAATTATAAATAGGTTATTCTTAAAAGAAGAAGTATTTTCTTTGTCTAATAATGAATAATCCTAGAGATTTTATACCAGCTAAATATAAAAAAAGCCAGATAGACAAGGCAGAGGATTCTTCCGATAACTTTGTTAAAGAACCAGAAAAAATTGATTCCCCTTGGAATGATCTTGCTAAAGAACCAGAAATACCAGAATATCGCGGTAATACAATTACAGATAATGAACCTCTCAAAGAGGCAGTTAAGTCAGGTGCTGAAACTGTTTCTATTCAAAATCCACTTTCAACTGATCAAAAACCATCTTTTCAAGTGAAAAAGAAATCAAATAATAAATTGGCTGGCTTACTTATAGTTTTTTTCTTGGTAGTTGGGGTTTTTTCTAGTTATATACTTAGCAGACAAAATCAAGACAACCGCCAACAAGCCAGTGAGATGTGTATGGAAGGAGATCCATATTGTAATGGTACTAGTGGAAGATGTATTACTGGCTATCGTGTAATTGATGGTGCCTGTACACCCACGGGTGGTTCGACCGTTACTCCAACCACAACTGTGGCGGCCTGCGGTCCAAATCTGCATAGACTCGTAGCTGGTGGACCATGTGTTAGTACTACCTGTAGAATAATCGCCAATGGCGATACCATGTGCGGTTACGTTACCGATCAAGATCCGTGCACAGAACAATCCATGGGCGGAGATTGGTGCGACAATCCAAATACTTCAGTAATCGAAAACTGTGAAGAATCTGGCTTAATGCGTTGCCAATGTAGCGCTGGCTGGTGGGTGATAGGCAGTGCCTCAAGTTGTGATGCTTTATGCGGTGATGCTGGAGCTGATTGTTCAGATTGCGCCACACCAACCCCTACTCCAACTAATCCTCCAAATAGAACACCTACTCCAACTCCTACTACACCTCCAGAACTTTTAGCCTGCGGAGTGATTGGTTGTACTCAAAATTCTGACTGTCAAAATGGTCTTACTTGTCAAACAGTAACAGTCGACTCTCAATCGACTGGTATTTGTGCCAAAGGAGAAAATCAATTGTTTTGCGCAGCTGATCCAAGCACTGCCAATTGTTGTGAAAGCCAGGCTATGCCAGTTTGTGCCAGCATAGATATGCTAGATGCTAATAACAATACTATGGAAGCAAACGATGATGATAGTCTCAAGGACGGAGATGAGGTGCGCTTCCGTTGCACTGCTGTCGGCAACCAAGGAGTTGACTTTAATTATGAATTTAGAATCTGGGCTCCAGGCATGAGCTCTTGGATAGATCTAACTGACACTAGTGGCGCAATTGCTAAAAATGTATCTGATTCCTACACCATTTCAAGCTTTGGAGATTACGTTGTCCAGGGTCGTATTTGCTGGGGAACGGAATGCCAAGTTTGGGAAATGGTGGATAATTCACCAAGCACAATGATAGATAATGTGAATTAAAATAATGAACATAGAACAAATTGAAACACCAGCGACCTACGTAAAATCAAAGCAAGGACAAACTGCTCTGAAGAAAAAAGGCGATTTTAAAGTGATCGCTATGTTGCTGGGTCTACTAATTTTTGTTGGTGGCGCAGTTAGTGTTTTCTTAATTACGCAAAAACAAGACACTACTCCAGTCGCCCCAACTGCCCCTCAATCTCAGCCAGCTGCTTATATTGAAAAAACTCAAACTTGTACTCTTGAATTTACAGTTACAGAACCAGATAAAATTACCTGTGGTTTGAGTGGTTGCGAAAGTGACGATGACTGTAGCAGTAATTTAATTTGTATTGAGGCCGACAATGGCAATAAATATTGTGCAGATGAAGATTATAAAACAGCCTGTATAGATGATCCAAACACTGACTCTTGTTGCACCGCTCCAGAAGAAAACTTGCTTTCTTGTGGTGAAAAAGACTGTACCAACAGCGATGACTGCGAAGATGGTTATGTTTGTATTTCTACTTCAGATACTGATGGCGATGGAAACATTGTTAAATACTGTGCAGATGAAGATTATCTCGATGAATGTGTCGCCGATCCTAGTAGCACAACTTGTTGTGAAGCAACCGTAACTGTTACTCCAACCGTTACTACAACTGTTACTCCAACCACTACTGTAACTACAACCGTAACTCCAACTACTACTGTGACCGCTACCAGCACTCCAACTCCATCTGTTACCACCGTTATTACCACTGTTGGCTGCAACGAAACTTGTAATGCCAATGCTGACTGTAGCAACATTAGTCATATTTGTTACAGCGGTCAATGTCGCCTCGACGTCAATCCTACAGATAGTCAATGCAAATTAGCAAATGGTGAAACCACCATCGTGCGCCCAATCAACGTTCCTACTGAAAGTGGCCCAGCTGATTGGATGAACTACATTAAAGCTGGCCTTGGAGCCCTAGGCGTTGGCGCACTCTTGCTACTACTTCTATAAAGTCAATAAATTTAGTAAAATCTACCCCTGACACAAATCAACGCGTGTGTAGCTCAATTGGTTAGAGCTCCAAGCTTATACCTTGGCGGTTCTAGGTTCGAGTCCTAGCACACGCACCGCCAAGTTTGCAAAGCAAACCTGGGTAGTACCCGCAGGGTGCACAGCCGCTCCTTAAAGCATGCTAAAATAAAAGCATGCTTCGCAAATTGTTTACCATTATTATCGCCATAGCTCTAGTTGTTTTTGCCTATAAATTTGCCAAAAACAAAGGTTGGCTTAATAATGAAATTTTTTCCAAAATAGAAGAAGGCCTCCCAAAAAGTATCACTCTTCCCTGGCAAAAAGATAAAGAAATTGAATTTGATCAAATTGATTTCAAGCAAGAAGACTTTAAAAATTTAGGTGAAAATGGTGTTTCACAAATTAAGATTTTGACAGAAAAAGCCAAAGAGGCTGGTGGAGTTGCTCAAGAATTTGTCCAAGAGGCCGTCAGAGTTGACGAAAATGGCGAGCAAAATATTTCTGAAAAAGCTTTTGAATATGGCAAATATATTTACTGCCAAGAAGTAGTTAAGCAATACGAAGCCAGTCGCAGTTCGACACCAAGTTTTTAAAACAAATGTTTTTCTAAATATTCTGGCTGATTACCTGCTCCTGAGATAATAATTTTCTGCACACTTGGTAAATTTTGCAAAACAGCAGCTACCTGTTTCTCATATTGAGGTAAAGTCAAAATGTGGACATTGAAGCCGGTATTAATAGTGAAATAAACTGGCACACCAGTCTTACGCAATTGACGAACAGCCTGCATCACCTCAATCGTTCCCGGATAAAACAACAAGATAGTTGGCTGACTGGTTAATAAAATTGAGTGAAACTCTAAAGCCTCGGCTTCTACTATTTCACCTAGGGTTTCAAAGTCTTTTTGTAAAATTGCTCTTTTGACAGCTGCTAACTTGGTATCAATTTTTTCTTGACGAGCCTTAAAAAACAAACTGCTTTCTGCTAAATCATGTCCATCACTTGAGCTTAAATTCTTTTTATCTTCTGAAACAATCGCCACTAAATCTCTAATATCAAAATCTTCTGACTTAGCAAAGCTTTGTGCATAAGATTCTTCAGAAGTTTCACCATCTAACCACTCAACAAAACCACCACAAACACAGCGACAGGCAGAGCCAGATCCTTGCCTGGCTAAAATAGACAATTCTTTTTCTGAAAGATCTAAACCAATAGCCTTAGTGGCAGCCATGGTCAAAGCAGCAAAACCAGAACCAGAGCTAGAAAGACCAGTGCTCTTGGGAAAATTATTCTCCGAAACGACTTTAGCAAAAATATCTTTATCTATCAATCCTTTTTCTTTGGCTAAAGTTCTAATTCTGTCCAAATGTTTAATGGCACGAGAAGCCTCTCCCTCTTCAACTTCGCCACCTATTATGATCTCATCCTTAGCTAAATTTGGCAAAAACTCGACAGTAGTTTTGCTCTGCAAAGAATCTAAAATCATGGAAATACTACCATTGCTTGGTAAACGTAGGATTTTATCCTTTTTGCCCCAATACTTAACAAAAGCGATATCACTACCTGCTTGAACCGTTGTTTTTTTCATATTTTTTTCAATTTGCTTAATTAAATAAAGTACGTTTTGGAAAACTAAGTTTAGAGACATTTGAGCGCGTGAAAAAATGTATTTATTCAAGCGATCTCTGGCTCGAAACTTAGTTTTCCAAACGTACGCCCTCCGCATTCATCTCCACCTCAATAATTTTACCACCAGCCTTGGTAATTTCTTGAGCAACGGCTTTTTTCTCAGCTTCATCAACTAAAGCTAACATACAATCACCGCCTCCAGCTCCAGAGAGCTTGGCTCCCATTGCTCCGGCACTTTTGCCAGCAGCGATGAGATTCTCTAGCTCAATGCTACTAATTTGCAATTTACGTAGTAAAGCTTGGTTCTCATCCATTAATAAGCCAAGATGTGGCCAGTCTTGCTGTTGAAGAGTCTTTTTAGCCTGTTCTACCAAAAGAGTAATATCGGTAAAAATGTGATTAACTGTTCCTTTGTTTTCACTGTGCAAATTTTGCACCATTCGAATTAAGGTGGCAGTATCAGCTTTAATACCAGTATAGGCAACTAACAAAGGCAAGTTTTTGATTTTGATTGGTTCGACAGTTTTATGTTTACTAAGTTTGCCATGAGGAGTGATGTAATAACTCGTTCCACCCCAAATTGCAGCTGCAATGTCAAAACCAGAAGCCACACCCTGCACTTCTAAAACAGTCTGATAAGCCAAATCGAACAACTGATCATTATTCATTGGCACTTCATAAAACTCACTTAAAGCTTTAGCAAAAGCCACTGTGCTAGCACTACTTGAACCAAGACCATAAGAAGATTTGAATTCATTCTTGCTATAAACATGAATAGTTTTTTGTTGTGGGTATTTCTCCAAAAATAGCTTATAGCAAGTTTCGATAAAGCTAACTTCTTTTGGCAAATCTTTATTACCAAGATCACAAATTCGCTTAGAATAAGCTCGTAAACCCAAATCTGGCGCATCTAAAATAAAAACTTCTTCGCCATTTTCCTCAACAGTAATTGATAAACGACGATCAACGGCAGTCACAATACAAGGATGACCAAAAACCACACTATGTTCACCAAAAAGCATCAATTTTCCTGGGGCAGAAGTCTTCACTTTTTTCATTTCGTATTTCCTAGTTGGGTTTTGAAAAAACTCAAACCCATATTTTTTAAATTTTGCTCAAAGTTTGCTTCATTTTGGTGAAAAGCTAAAATAAAACCAGAGCCACTCTTCAGTCCGCCTGCTCCAGTAATTTTACAAAAAGCACCTAACTTTTGTAATTGGCGAATAGTGTCTTTCACTGAATCAGCAATTATGCCAATTTCTTCTAAAAGTGCTTGATTTTCATTCAAAAGTTGAGGATTGAAGAAACTATTCTTTAAATCAACTATCATTTTTTGACTAATTCCGCCAATTTCATCTATAAATGGCCGGCTAGACTTATTAGCAGCAACTTTAGCCACCATTTCACCAGTGGATTCATCAGCAATTCCAGAATCAATTAAGAAAAAACTTTTCTTTGCCAAGGCTAAATCTGGCAAATGCTCTACTTTACCTTGACTAAAAGCAATTAAGCCACCATAAACAACAATCGCTGGATCAGCTCCGCTGGAACGACCATGAATAAAATTTTCTGCTTCTAAAACCAATTTGTAGAGGCGATCTTGGTTGAGTGAATAATTATAAAAATCTGCCAACTCTGAAAAAACTGCTGCTGCAAAAGCCGCTGAAGAACCAAGACCTGATTTTTGAGGCAAATTCGATTTAATTTTAAGTGCTAACTGAATTTCTTTAATTTGTGCAAGCTTAGAAAACATCTCTAGAATGTGCTGTAGATATAGATCACTTTTTTGCTCATGACTCAAAGAGCCTTCTTTAGCAATACAAGAAATTCCTAAATCCAAGCTCGCCAGAACAGCCTGATAGCCATAAACCACGCTATGTTCCCCACTTAAAATAACTTTGCCACTGTAAAAACTAGACATAAATTTTTTCCGCTTTGAGACCATAAACGATTATCTCTTCCTGAGCCTCTTTTTTAATTTTGCGCAAAACAATTTCTACCTAGAGAAAAGTAAAATTTCTTTGATGAGCAGCACCCATCAAAGAAATTTTACTTTTCTCTAAATCTAGGAGCAAATAAGAATAAGGCAAAAGCGCAGTTTGATCTGAAGCCGCCACTTCCATCAATGAAACAGCTAAAACCTTGGCTTTTTTGCCAAGATATTTAGACCATTGTTTGTTTGAGCGCCAATACTCCGTTATATTCATATTTATATTCCTAAAATATTTACAGCCGCGGTTGCTCCACTGCCGCCAACATTATGAGCTAGAACTCGTTCAAATTTTCCTTTTTCAATTAAATTAGCCAAAAAAGCAATTTGCTTCACTCCGGTCGCTCCAACTGGATGCCCACAAGCTTTGAGGCCGCCGGAAGGATTGATAACTATTTGCCCACCGTAAGTAGCTTTGCCTTTAGCAATGGCGGCGGCGGCTTTTCCTTTGGCAAAGAAGCCTAAGTCTTCCACTGCCAAAATTTCAGCAATACTGAAACAATCATGAACTTCTGCCACTTGAATGTCTGTCTGACTCAATTTGGCCATTAAGAACGCTTGTTTGGCTGCTTTTTCTGTCGCAGCCAATCTGCCTAAATCTTGGCGATCGGCAAGTGCCAAAGTATCTTGGCCATGTCCAAAACCAAGAATTTTAGCTTTGCGAGAAGAAGGTTTACTGCTAAGAATGACGGCAGCTACTCCATCGCTAATTGGTGAACAATCTAACAAGCGCAAAGGCGAAGCGACCATGGCAGAATTGGCAACATCTTCTAAAGTAAATTTCTTATGAAACTGGGCTTTAGGATTATCGAAGGCGTGTAAGTGGTTCTTAACCACTACACTAGATAACTGCTCTCTGGTAGTGCCGTATTTATTCATGTGATAATTGGCCAAAATCGCATAGAGGGCTGGGAAAGTAGAGCCATATTCTTTCTCTCGACTAGCTGCAGTCGCTAAAATAGCTGCTGTTTCCGAACCAGAGACATCAGTCATTTTCTCTACTCCGAGCACTAAAACTGTTTTATAAACACCGCTGAGTAAGGCTTGCTCCGCAGCTAGCATAGCTAAACCACCCGAAGCACAAGCGCCCTCAATGCGCATTGCTGGAGGAAAATGAGCAAATTGCTCACTCACTAAAGCACCTAAATGACGTTGATTATTAAAACTACCACTAGCTTTATTGGCTACAAAAATCGCATCAATTGATTTTGGATCAATTTGCGCATCAGCTAAAACGCCCTCTACTCCTTCTTTAATCAAATCAGTTAAGCTCTGTTCCCAAAGCTCAGCAAATTTACCAATGTAATTGCCAATTACTTTAATGTTCATTGTCAGTCCTCATTTTTTGATAAGTTTCAGCATCAATTGCTTCCAAAGCAGCAATTTGGGCTGCTAGAGTTTTTTTATACTTTACTCTCTGTGTTTCCAAATTCTTAGTTGTTTCAAACAAAAAAGCATCAGCCCCCGAACCAGAACCATAAGAACAAACCAAAATTTTAGCACTAGCATGAGCGACATCAAGAACTGCAGTTAGAGCTAAAAGTGAAGCAGCGGCATAAGTGTTACCAATTTCTTTAACGACTAGAGATGGAGCTAATTGCTCTTTGGTAAATCCAAGTATTTTAGCGGCTTGCTCTGGAAACTTGGCATTTGGCGTATGAAAAACGCAGAAATCAATTTCTGCTGGCTTCAACTTTGTTTCTGCAAGAAGCGCACTACTGGCCATCAAAACATGCTTGAAATAAGCCGGCTCGCCAGTAAATCTGCCAAAATGTTGCGGATAAGATTCTTTTGGTTTGCGCCAAAAATCTGGCGTATCAGTTGCTACTGATTTAGTGGCTGATAAGCGAGCTAATAATTGATCGCTATTCGCTTCATGACCAAGGATGAAGGCGGCGGCGCCCGCCGCCGCAGTATATTCTAGAGCATCTCCAGGACGAGCTTGGGCAGTATCTGCACCAATTGCCATGGCATTTTTAACCATTTTTGCCTGAACATAAGCTGCAGCGATTTGCAGAGACTGAGAACCAGCTTTGCAAGCGAATTGTAGATCAGCCATACTTAAATAGTTGCTTAAACCAAGAGCTTCTTTGACTACTGTGCCAGATGGTTTGACAGCATAAGGATGACTTTCGCTACCAATAAAAAGAGTTTCGATATTTTTGACTGCGCCCTTATTTAATAAAAATCTATCCAAAGCAATTTTGCCTGCTTCTGTAGAAAGAGTCACTGTATCTTCATCTAAACTTGGAATAGTTTTTGAAAAAACACCCAAAGATTTAGCCACATCAGCATTTTTACCCTGACTTTGAGCAATAATATTAGTGGAAACCTTGTGTCTTGGAATAGCTGCACCATAGGCAACTATGCCGACTTGATTTGTTTTCATTTTCTTGCCAATCTTTGGTGGGCCTGGGCTAGGCTATTACTACTAAGAGCTGCCAAACCAGAAATTTCCGCTGCCAAAACGCCAGTCGCTAAAATACTAACTAGTTGCACTGAGCCTAGGTCTTCGTTACTTTGATGAATTAAGTTGCGCAACTCTTTTTGAGCGGGCAAGTTAGTTCCACCACCAACACTGCCAAGCGGCAAATCTGGTAAGTTAACTGCAAAATAAAGGCCTTTTTCTTCAGTTTCCTCGACGATTGTATTACCTTGACTTGCCTCAGTGATATGAGCCAAATCTTGACCAGTAGCCATATAAAAAGCTGCCACCACATTGGCAAATTGCATATTGTTAGAAAAAGTCCCGGCTAGATTTGAACCAATTTGATTTTTGCTTTGATGGGTTTTAAACAAAGCCTTAGAACTAGTTTTTAGAATATTTTCCAAAATTGCTTCACTTAAAAAAACCTCAGCCTGAGCACTATAGCCTCTACCAAGTAATTGATTGATAAATGAAGATTTTTTATCAGTACAAACATTACTAGATAAAGCCAACATTTTTATACCCTGATAATTACTCAAAAATTCTTCCCACAATTTCTGAAGGGCAAGGGTAACCATGTTCATGCCCATGGCTTGATCAGTGAAGAAACTAAAACGTACATAGACATTACGACCTCTGACAAAACTCTGGAGATTTTTAAAATGGAGGTGATCGCTGCTTAGTTCAGTAATCTTTTTTATTTCCGCCAAAGTTTTGGCTTCTTCCAAATAAGTAGCAAAAGCAAAAGCTTCTTTGCCATTTTCAAAAGCAAAAACTGGAGCTCTAGTCATGCCAACATTTTTGACAAAAACTTGAGCTCCGCCAGCTTGATTAATTGCTTTTAAACCCCTATTTACGCTAGCAACTAAAGCGCCCTCACTAGTTGCTAGGGGCACAAAATATTCAGTTTCGCTGTCTTCTAAAATAACTTTAACTGGACCAGCCAAACCAACCGGTAAAGTAACTGCGCCAATCATATTTTCACAATTGCATTGGTTGGCTTTGCTCAGTGCTTTGTTGATAGAAAAAAGCTGCTTAAAATCAGCCTTTTTCCAATTCTTTAGCAAGTCTTCTTGACGAGAAGCAATTGCTTGCTCATCATTTTGCATTTGAATATTTTTCTTAAAAAATGACATTACACTCTAATAGTCGTAAAAAACAAAAAAAATCATGCAAAGAATTTACATGGCAATCTGGATTTTTTAGTTATAAAATAGACAAGCTATGCAGACTACGGGAATCATTGGTGGATTGGGACCAGAAACTACGGCTGAATTTTATTTAAAACTGATTTTTTCTAGTTTTGAAAAAAATAAAAAAAAGAGACCACCTGTGCTGATCTGGAGCATTCCTCTAGAATATCAGCTTGAACAAGATTTTATTACTAAAGCTCAGGGATTTGAAAAATATATTCCATATCTCCAAGATGCAGCTAAAAGATTGGAGAATGGCGGCGCAGACTTTATTGTGATTCCCTGCAATTCCGTACACTTAGCCATTGATGCTGTGCGTCAAGTTGTTAAAATCCCAGTTTTAAGCATTGTTGAAGAAACAGAGAAATTTCTTAAAAAAAGAGATATTAAAGAGATCGCTTTATTGGCAACAAATCCAACCATCAAGACAAATTTGTACAATTTAAAAGATATTAAAATTCATTTACCCATAGAAAAAGATCAGGAGAAAATTGGCCAACTAATTAACAATTTAGTTCGCAGTAGATACAGTGAAAAAGATCAGACTGAGTTAATTAAAATTATTCAGAAATTTGCAAAGAAAGATATTAAACATGTTGTTTTAGCTTGCACTGATCTGCAACTATTAACTCCAATATATGCTGGAACAGAAATTTTTGATTCCATGGCTATTTTGGCAGAAGCAACAATAGAAAAAATCTTAAAATGATAGAAAAATTACAAGAAGAAAAACAACTCATTGATAATTTTCTACTCTCTTTTCTTTCTGAGGAAGAAAAGAAATTTGAAAAACAAAGCTTGGTGAAAGATGCTTTTAGCAAAATTAAAGATTTTGTAATCAGTGGTAAAACTGTGCGCGGCGGACTTTTTTTACTTGCCGTCAAATCTCTTGATGAAAAAAAATATCAAACAGAACAAAAAAAACTTCTAAAGATTGCCGCCGCATTAGAATTAATTCACTCAAGCCTACTCATCCATGACGATATTATTGACCAAGATAAGAAGCGCCGTGGTCAAAATTCAATTTGGTATCAATATGAATTGGATGCTGAAAGAGAAAACTATCAGAATCCTAAAGAATATGGGCAAAACCAAGCGATTTGCCTTGCCAACATTGCAAATTTCCTAGCTATTTCTTTATTAAGAGAAACAAATATTCTTCCAACTATTTCAGAAGAAATCATTAAAACTAATTTTGCAGAAATGTTAGATAGCAAAATTACCTCGCAAAAAGAACTTCCAAGTTTTGATGAAGTCTTAGAAATGTATCTTTTCAAAACAGCTCGCTATACTTTTTCTCTTCCATTGAAATTAGCTGGACTAATCAATGAATTAAAAGATGAGGAAATCACACAACTTGAAAAAATCGGTGAAAAGCTCGGCTTAATCTTCCAAATAGTGGATGATTCTATCAGCATTTTTACTCCGGAAGAGCTTTCTGGCAAAAGTTTTGCCTCTGATATTAGAGAGGGTAAGAAGACACTTTTCTATTTAACTCTACTAGAGGAAATTCCTCCATCAGAAAAAGAGTTTTTAATGGCAAAATATGGACAAAAAAATCTTAGCAAAGAAGAAATCATCAAAATTCAAAATCTTTTTAGACAATTCGCCCAAACAAAAATTGAAAAATTACTTAATCAATTTAAGAAAAAAGCTCAAGTTGAAATCGCAGAAATAGAGCCTAAAGAGATGAATCTCCTTTTAAAAGAAATTCTTGAATATAATTTTTCCAGGAAATTTTAATTGCTTTCTCCTTGATGCTCTTTGACTAGCAAAGTTAAAAGAACACCCATTCCGGCAACAATAAACAAACTCTTCCAAGCAAAAACAAAGAAATAAAATAAAATTGCCACTATAAGCCAAAAAACTATGGCTGCAAAAGAATAGATCATTTCTCGATAAACAAAATAGGAAAGGGCTTCACGACCTTTGCCTCGCAGAATCCAGCTACGATCAAAAAATAACCAGTGAAAACTTGAGGTTAGTCTGTCGACTGCATTTAAAATAGTAATTGACCAAATGCCAACAACAAAGCCCCTCAAAGCCCAAAAAATCGATAAAAATCCACCAGAAATAAAGAATTGTTTGCGATTTTTGTGCTTATCTATAAAAGAACCAGCCGTATAGCTCACAAGCAAAGCTAAAAGCAAAGACAAGCTATATAAATAACCAACTCCCTCAGTACTACCAAGCAAAATGAACATATAAAGTGCCCACAAACTAACAGAAGCATCATTAAAATATTTTCCAGCAAAACTTACTGCCAGGCGTTTAAATCCAGGCTCTTTAAGCCAAGTTAAAAATTCTTTGAAGGAGATTTTATCTTTTACTTTAACATTGTTGAGTAAAATTGAAAAAATTACTCCACTAAGAATAATCACTAAACCAAGTAAAAACAAAGTCTGATATCCTAAGGTCACAATAATTAAACCACCTAAAGCAGGAGCGATCATTGCTAGTAAGTGAAGTAAAAAATTCACAGCACCTAGATTTGCACCCATTTTTGCTTGGTCGCTGTTACGACTAATAGAATAATAATAACTGTTCCAAAAGAAATTAATTTGGAAACCATCAATTATCGCAGCCGTTAAAACTAAATAAGGATTGGCTTTGGAAAGATAAAGACATAGAACAAACAAAGAATACAGCAAATGTCCCATCAAAAAACCATGACGAATACCGTATTTATTAAGTATTTTGGCGATTGGAATGGCAGAAAATAAAGCAACTAACCGAGTTAACAACAAAACAATCATTACGTTAAAAATTCCTTCTTGCAGGGGAGATAGGTCGAAATGGCTCATGAAGGAAAAACGAATGTTAAAAAAATAAAGTGGTAAAAAGAAAACCATTAGTTGATTGGCAAATTCACGAACAAGACGAATTGCATAAATATATTTAAGATTTTTGGTTTTTTGAAAATTTAAATGAAGGATGGGCATAGGACTTTAATATAAAAACTCAACTAAAAAGTAAACTTGAAACCTCAATGATAACCTTTTCTAAACTGGTTTTCTCTTCTTGATTTAGCTTCATCAAAACATAATTACTCGGATCAATATTGCGATTGCCAGCTCTAGAATCTACGCCGAGACGTAAATGCCAAAAATTCTTATGTCTAAGATTTTCATAAATTGAAGCAAGGCCATTATGAATTTTTGGGCCCTTGCCTTTTTGAAGCTTAAATTGACCTAATTCTAAATCGAGATCATCATGAGCAATGATCAAATGATTCCCCTCGTCTTCCTCAAGCATTTCTGGATAAAAATAATCTAAAAAAGCTCTTAAGGCTATACCAGATCTATTCATAAACGTCATAGACTTGATCAAGCAAATATCCTGAGCCACTCCATTTTGAATAATTTCGGCTTTGACGTATTCCACGTTAAATTTCTTGTCAAATTTAAGACTGAGGGAGAATTTTTTTACTAAATAATCAATCAGGGCAAAACCAGCATTGTGCCTAGTCTGCTCATATTCTTTGCCCGGATTACCAAGACCCATGATTATTTTCATATCAATTTATCCAAATTTTAAAACTTCACGCTTTAAAGAGTCCCTAGAAGGAGCTGGGAAACAGCTTAACTCTAAATAATTGTTTATAAACAGCGACTTCTCCGAGGCAGACAAAGATTGTTAATTTGTTTCACCAATAATTTTAGTCTGCCGTGACTCGTCAAAGCGTGAAGTTTTAATAAAGTATATAATAGCCAGATCATGAAAACCATTGGAATCTTTACTAGCATCTACGGTCACGAAAGCATAGCCAAGGCAATTGCAGAAAAAATTGAAGAAAATGCTAAAAATAAATATTCAATTAAAATCTTTTTTATCAAACGAAGCGCGTTGGACTTAACTTATGACTACTTATTTAAAATAAACCCCACTTCAATTGGTTCTTCTTTTCATTGGAGCTCCAAAATAACACAAAAAGATAAGAGTGCTAGAAAATTGGCGGATGCTTATTTTTTAATGAACTACGATAAAGAAATAACAGATTTTATCAAAAAAAATAAAATTAACCTATGTATAAGTACTTATTTTGAATGTAATCCCATTCTAGAAAAATTTCAACAAAAAGGTATTCCTTTCATCAATATTGTTACTGATCCAAAAACGGTTCATTCTTTGACAATTTCAGAAAAAGCTGACTCCAATTTTGTTTTTGATGATTATCTTGTAAAACAATACAAAAACAAAAATATGAAAAAGGCTGGCTGGTTTATCAGAAGTAAATTTGAAAATAATTACGATCGAAAAACAATTAGAAAAAAATTAAAAATTAGCAATGATTTGACCTTTTTAATTGTTTCTGGATCAGAGGGTTCCAATGCTATTCTAAAAATTTTACCAACAATTATTAACTGTGAACAAAAAGTTAACTTTATTATTAGCTGCGGTAAAAATAAATTTCTTTATAACAATATGCTTGGTATCAAACAGAGTTTTGACAAATTTAGTTCTTCTAAGGCTGAAATTATTCCCCTTTATCATACAAGTGAGCTACATCTCTACATGCAGGCAGCCGATCTAATCGTTGGTAAGGCTGGACCAAATACTTTATTTGAAAGCGTGGCTTGTGAAAAACCGTTTTTTGCTATTACTCACATCCATGGTCAAGAAGATGGTAATCTCGATATTATTAGAGATTTTAAAATTGGTATCGTCGAAGAAAATGCCAAAAAAGCCAATAAAGAATTAGCAGAATTGATTGAGAATCCAGAGAAAATCAGTGATTTTACAAAAAACATCAAAAAACTTAAGGCTTACAATCAAAATTCAATCAATATTTTGCTTAAAGAAATAGACAGACTTCTCAACTAATGGTTGGCAGAATTAGCCAGCAATATGAATTGAAGACAACTCCTCAAGAGTAGTAGCATTTTCGAAACTTTTATCGTAACGAATTTGAACTAATCTTGGAAAACGCAAAGCTACTCCTGCAGAGTGAATTGGCGATTTGCTAATTTCATCAGCAGCAATTTCTAAAACCAAACGCGGCTCAAGCCAAACATCAGGAAATAAATTTTTATCGACATCATACAAAGTTGGTTTTTGATTATCTTTACTTGGATATTTATCCGCTAAGTTTTTAACTTCACGAAACTGCTCATCAGTCAAACCAGTTCCAATTTTGGAAAGAGATCTAACCACTAAATTGCCATCTTTGTCTTTATCCAGAACTCCCACTAATAAAGCGCCTATTCCAAAAACTTGTCTTTTACCTTTGCCAAGGTAATAACCCAGCATCAAGCAATCAATGGTATCAGAGAGTTTACCTTGACTACCTTCTTCTTCTTTAATTTTGACCCAACGCCAAGATTTTCTACCAGAAATATAGGCTGAACTCCCCTGTTTCATGACGGCACCCTCTAAACCCAAATTAAGTTGTTGCTCATGAAAAGATTTTAATTCACTCGGATCACTAATCAGAGAATATTCAGTTTTTTTGATAAATTCCGAATCTTTCAAAACTTCATTTAATTTGGCTTTTCTAGCCAGCAAATCTCGATCAATCAAAACCTGATCATCTAACAAAAGCAAATCAAAAGCATAAAAACAAATTGGCACCTCTAGAGCTTTGGCTGAGATGTCGTGTTTACGCTTACGCTGAATTGTTTCTTGAAAAGATAAAAACTTGCCGGTTTTTTTATCTATTCCAATTGCCTCAGTGTCTAAAATGCAATTTTTGACCTTTAATGCCGAGGCCACCTCCGCCAACTCTGGAAACATATGAGTAACATCTTCTAAATTTCTAGTAAAAGCTTTATAAAGCAAACCACTGTCAGCAAATTTTTCCTTGTTGATATGAATCTGCACTCTCAAACCATCATATTTTGGCTCTGCAAGCACTTCACCCATTTTTTCAATAATTTCTTGAGCGCTATTGAGACGTTGACAAAGCACAGGCAAAACTGGAACACCCAGTTCCACTTGATAAGTTTTCAATAATTCATCACTATTTAAGTCTCTATGATCTAATAAATAAGCCTTAGCCAACTTACCTAAATCTGCTTTTTTAAAAAAAGCTCTTTCTAAGTTGGCGCTATCACTTTTATCATTATTTTTGACGAAAGAAAGTGAATCTATCAGAGTCATAGTCGAAAAACCAAGACGCATTTTGCTTAAAATAATACGACTGATGTACCGAGCAGAAAGAGGATCTAATTTTTGTAGTAAATTGGCAAGTAATTCAATTTTTTTGTCCTGAGAGCCGAGTCCAGAAGTAGTGGCCAGTTCACTTAAGAATTGATGGACTTGAGTGATTGAAAGCTGCTCACTCAAAGTTTTATCAGATGAAAATTCGGTTAAAACTTTTTCAAAAAGTTCACCAATGTCACCTATTTTTTTATATTCGACACTCAACTTTTTCTCTAAAACAGAATGATCCTCAAATAAATTTTGATCCACTTCTGCAAAAAGATTATCTGAATTGTTTGATTTAAAATTATTATCTTTGCCCTGAACTCTTGCCAAAGTTTTAATCAACATTTTTTCTGACATTTGAAATTCTAAAGATAAATAAGAGGGTACTAAACTCCCCTGCATTAGATAAGTGGCTAAAACAATTTCGTCTGGATCTTGCTGGCCAACTGATAGATCCTTAAAAAGATCAGCTAAAATAGCAGTAATGCTCAAACGAGCAGAAACTGCCTCAATTTTCTGCAAATAAATAGAAAAATCTCTGAAAAACATAAGACCATTTTAACAGCTTAGTTAATTAAAGTGTAACTCACACCCTTAGTGACACCTCGTTTTTGTACCACACCTTTACTGATTAAATCTTTTAAGTCGCGCAAAATCGTATCGACAGAAACATTGGGCAAAGCTTTTTGAGCATCATCAGACGTCATCTGCCCCTGATTCTGTAGAATTTCTAAAATAATGATCTGACGTTCAGATAAAGCTACTTGTTGACCAAGTTCACGCTGGATTTTCAGATCTTGAGAAAGCTTTAAAACTTTTTGTTTAACCTTGTCGATTTCCAAAGCCAAACCATAAGCAAAATATTCCAAAAAGTATGTTAGGTCTTTATCACTGCTCTGTTGAGCTGATAAAAGAGCCTGATAATAAGCTTCAACATCGCTGTCAAAATATTCTTCAATTGAAAAAAAACGCTTAAAATCGTAACCAGAGCTGTAAAGCACAAAAGTAGCAAAAGCCCTGGCCACTCGACCATTGCCTTCAACAAAAGGATGAATATAAACCAAGCTGTAATGAGTAATAGCAGCTCTAAAAACCGGATGCAGTTCTAAAGCTTCTGGACTATTTAACCAAGTGAAGAAATCTTCAATTAAGAATGGCACTTCTACTGAAACCGGTGGACGAAAAACCACGCTTCCACTAGCCGCTCCTCTGACGATGACTTGTTTTTCACGAAAAACAGCAATTTGTTCCTCTGGTAAGAGTTTTTGCATGGTTAATTTATGTAAACTCATTAGAGTTTCTAAATTAAGATCTTCGCCAGATTTTTTAATTGGGCGCTGATCAATCCAAGCAATTACGTTGCGATAATTAATTACTTCTTGAATATCTCTATCTCTAGCAATAATCCCAGTTTGATCAACCACTATTTGCGGATTGCTGGTATTTTTTAACTGAACAACTTTGCCAGCTTGATCAGCACTAAGTTCATTTCCCTCGATGTGAGTACCAAAATGGACACTCCTCATCATTGCTTCATCACGAAACTTTGCTTCCCAAGAAGGAACGAGAGCAGAATGATCGATTAGGGCTTTGGCGGATTCAATGGAAGAAATGTAGGCAAGTAAGTGATTGGTAATCTTAAACTTCGGTTGATACATTTAGTGTGATTTTAAACTAGTTTGTTGGTTTTGGGAAGATTCTTGCATAATCTACAATAAAAGCAGAATAAAAGCTAAGTCCTCAAAAACTAAAGAATAAGTTAGAATCAAATAGATGAATAAAAAAATACAAGCTCTAGAGCTTGCCCTTGCGCAACTCTCTTTGCCAAAAAGTAATTCTCATAAAGGCCAAAATGGTAAATTGCTAATTATCGGTGGTAGTGAATTATTTCATGCTGCCAGTAAGTGGAGCTTAGATATTGCAAGTAAAATCGTTGACATGGTTTTTTACTCTTCAGTTCCAAGTAATAATAAATTGATCAATGAGGCAAAAGAAAAATTCTGGAATGGCATCGTTATTAGTCGCAAACAAATCAAAAATTATATTGACGAGGCTGATGCTGTTTTGATTGGCCCAGGCATGGATCGGTCTTTTTATACTAAGAGATTGATTAATAATTTGCTAAAAAAATATCCAAATAAAAAATGGGTTATTGACGCCGGAGCATTGCAAATGCTTGACGTAAAATTGCTAAACAAAAATCATATCATTACTCCACATCATCAGGAGATGGTGCTATTGCAAAAAAAAAACAATTTATTTAACGAGGTAAATTATCAAGCTAATTGTTTTTGTTTACTCAAAGGACAAACTGATAAAATCTTTAAGCCTCAAAATCCAGAGGAAATTGAAGTTGAGGGTGGCAATGCCGGCATGACTAAAGGTGGCACGGGGGATGTTTTAGCTGGTCTTTTAGCCGCATTTTATTGTAAAAGTGAAGCCTTGGAGAGCTGCTTGGTCGCCAGCTACATTAATAAAAAATCAGCTGAAGAACTTTACAAAAAACAGGGAACTTTTTTCAATAGTAGTGATCTAGTAGAAATAATTCCAGAAGTTTTGTGGCAAGAGTTAGAAATAACCCGCAAACAAATTACAAGATAATTAGATTCAAATCTTTTACTCGACTACGCAGGTCTGCTAGAACATCAGCGTCTGCTGTCGTCAAAATAGTCTGATAATTTGATAATAAATCGAGTACCATATCTTTGCTGTGTATATCAAGCTCTGACAAAATATCATCAAGCAAAAGCACTGGTTGGTAACCAATTTTATCAGTCAAAAACTGTAATTCAGCTATTTTAAGCCATAAAACACCCAGTCGTTGCTGTCCTCTAGAGCCATAAGCCAAAAGACTAAGGTCATCAATACCTTTTTCTTCCTGTGAAAACTTAAGTAAAAAATCATCTTTATGTGGCCCGATTAAAGTGTGTCCAAGAAAAATCTCTTTATCTAAGTGCTCTAGCAACTTTTTTTCAGAAATTATAGAGGGAATATATTCAATGTTGAGTTCAAAAGGAAAAACCACTTCGCTAATAAAATCAATTAGGTTCGATCTCTGAGCTTGGAGAAATTCACCATTTTTAACTAAATTTGTATTCCAAAAATTAAGAGTCTCTCGGCCCTCTTTGCCTTCATTAACTTTTTGTAACAATCTATTTCTACGTTTTAGAGTTTGCTCGTATCTAGATAAAGCGGATCGATATTCATCAGAAATCATTATTAAAGCTGTATCTAAAAAACTACGTCTTCTTGATGGTGAACCTTCTACTAAGCGTAGGTCTTCTGGTCTAAAAACCACTGCTTTAAAAAAAGCTAAAAAATCTTTTTTTCTACGCCTAATATCGTTAACAGAAAATAAACGATATTGAGTTTTTTTTCCTTGAACCATCCCTCTTGTCAGCATTGCTTCTAATTTTAGTTCTTCACTTTCTTCATCACCGAGACCCTCTAAATCAATTAAGCCCTGAACTCTTCCCAAATCTGCTTCCAAACGAATCATTTCTTCGACTTTACCAGCTCTAAAGCTATCGGCACTCGCCAATAAATAAATTGCTTCGATAATTGAGGTCTTGCCAATGCCATTCTCGCCAAAAATTAGATTAGTTTTTTCAAAACTGAAATTAATCAAAGAAAAATTGCGAAAATTTTGGAGAGCTAAAGATTTAATTAACATTTTAATTAAAAACCCTGCTAAAACGAAACCATAGATAAAAAAGAGCTATCTGCCAATAAAAACAAAAGAATAAAAACGTTTGATAAGCAAATTTAAAGAAAAAGTTACTCTGGTAAAAACCCAAAATCAAATCAATTCGCATAAATAAATAAAAAAAGGAAGCAATTAAAAAAGGATAAAAAATAAATGGTAATAAAAGCTTGTTCTTAACTAAAAGCTGAGTACTGCGGTAAGGATGCAAAAGCAAACCAAGGAACATTTGTCCGCTGGAATAAATGATTGAGTCAAAAATCATTAGAAATTTATTTTGTTTATGTTTCATGGTCTAATTGTGGCTAAAAAATTTAATAAAATCGTCGATAAAAAGGCTAAAAACAAAGCCGTTTGCCATAAATGATTGGCAACAAAATTAGCCAGATCACTTAGTTGATCTGGAATTAGCTTTTCCTGACCCAAATAACTCTGTTCTTTGGCAGTATCTTTAAGTAACTTTAAAAAATTATTTTCTATCATTTTGTTTCTAATTCTAACCACAAAGCCTTGAATTCTTGTCTTGCTCTAAACAAATTTGATTCAACTGCTTTGCTGGTATTACCCATCTCGAAAGCAATATCTTTAACTTTTTTACAATCCACATATTTTTTTAATAATAATTCTCGATTTTCTTTTAGCATTTTCTTAAGCACCAGACTTACTAATTCTGCAGATGACGCCGCATCTTTATAGTTCTGTTCAAGAAGAAAATCACTCAGAGGAATGGTTTGAATAAATTTCTTTGCGTAACGTTTGCGATAAAAGTCAGCAATTTCATGACGCATAACGCTTTGCATCCAAGTTAAAAGTGAAGAATTACCTTTAAATAAATTAAGGGTTTGTAGACAATTAATGAAAGTTTCTTGAACAATTTCCGCAGCTTGCGTTTGACTAGGAACTTTTAAAATAGCAATTTTTTTCAGTTTAAGACGATATTTTTTAAACCAATACTCGACAGCCAATTCATTACCATTCTTTAAGGCTTCCACTAAAATTGCTTCATTGTCGAAACCAACAAAACGAGTTAAATCTTGCATTAGCTCTATTTTACACTAGAAACATATCGATATAGCTAATATAATAATTTTCAATGAAGAACAAATTTTTATTATTTTTACTTCTTTTCTCGGCTTTTGTCTTTAATTTTTCTTTTATAAAAACGCCTCTAGCTTTAGCCGTTGGGGCTACTAGCTCAGCACAAGTAGAAGAAGTTGAAATTTCTCTGGGAGAGAAACTCATTCTCAAAGACGGCACGCCAGTCAAGGATGTTTTTAATAGTACCGATGACATGCTAAATTTAATTGTCAAAGTACTCTTTGTCGGCGCGGGCTTAGTTCTATTTGTCATGATTGTCGGCGCTGGATTTGCAATGATTCAAGGAGGTGGAAAAGATGCGGAAAAAGCCAAAACCACCATGACTTCTGCTGTACTTGGCTTTATTATTATGTTTGCAGCTTACTGGATTATGCAAATCATTCAACTTCTAACCGGCATTAATATGGGTTTTTAATAGATAAATGGTTTATAATCAAAATATAAAATGAAAAAAATTCTTTTAAGTCTACTTTTTACCCTTGCGCTCTTATTTTCAAGCAATCAATTAGCTGTTGCTCAAACAGTAACTCCTACTCCTAATCTAACAGAGGGTGTCTTTGGTAAAATTGACGCACCAGCAGGAGTTGCAGAATTAAATACACAGGCCGAAAGTGCGTCTAACGGAACAAACAGCATTGGCCTACTTATTTTCATCTCTAACATGATCAAGTTTGCCTCGATTATTGCTGGAATTTGGGTGATGTTTAATTTTGTCTTTGCAGGCTTTACTTATGTTTCTTCCAATGGTGATAGTGGGGCTTATGCCAAGATTGGCGAAAAATTATCACTCAGCGTAACCGGACTGCTTCTGATTGTTGCAGCATATACAATTATTGGCGTAATTAGTTTGCTCGTTTTTGGAGATGCAACGTATATTATTAATCCGCAAATACCAACAGTGATAGGTACTTAATATGGCAGACATTGGATCAATACAACCAGTTAGCGAAGCAAGAGCTCCAGAAAGTTTAACCAATGAGGGTTTTGTCTCTTCTTTGGAATTGTATCTTAGCGATATTATTGGAGCGATTACCGTTTTAGCTATTTTATTTTTTGTGGTTTTCTCATTTTTAGCAGCTTTTGAATGGGCGACTGCAGGAGGAGACAGTAGTAAGGTAGAAAAAGCTAAAAATAGATTTATTTGGGGAACATTGGGCATAATTTTAATCGTAGCTAGCTATGCTATTATTGGCCTGATCGGTAGTTTAGTCGGAGTTGACATCCTAAATCCTGGAGATTTAATTCAAAATATTATTCCAGGCGTAGCTAAATGATATTTAATTTAAATATGAAACTAAATAAAAACACCATCTTTGTCAGTTTATTTTCTTTGGTAATGTTCTCATTTTTTGCCACAAATGCTTACGCTGCCATAGAAAACCCTGTAGTTGGAGAATTAGGCACGAACACTGGCGCCGCCGATGGCAGCAAATTCATTAACTACGTAGTTTATTTATGGAAGGTTAGTATTAACTTGGGAGCACTAGCTGTAATTGCCTATTTTATCTGGGGAGCAATTGAGTGGATTAGCTCTGGTTCTGATAGTAAAAAAGCCGAAGATGCTAGAAAAAGAATAACCAATGCCGTGATTGGCTTAATTATTTTAGTTGCCTCCTTCACTATTCTTAGCTTTATTAGTAAGATTTTCTTTGGCGACAACTTCGATTTACTAAAATTAACTCTGCCTACTTATAACTAAAAACGAAAAAATATGACAAGACAAATAGCTCTAACATTAGACATTGCTGGAGAAGCTCAAAGCCAAGGTTTGCAAGGTGCTGAATATGCCAACTCCAGTGATGGTGGCTTTGGATTATTTTTTGGCAATATCATGAGCGCAGTAATGACTTTAGCAGCAGTGCTAGTTTTTGGTTTTTTGATCTGGGGAGCAATTGAGTGGATTACCTCTGCAGGTGATTCAGGCAAGTTAGAAAAAGCCAGAAGTAGAATTGGCAATGCCGTTATTGGCCTAATTATTTTAGCCGCCGTGACTGCAATTTTCTTACTCTTAGAAGGATTTTTGGGGATAGATGTTTTGACTTTTAATTAAAAGTTGACTAAACTTGATATAATCGTATTTATAATAAATTAATTTAGTAATTAAAAAGGAAAAAATTATGAAATCATTAAAGAAAATCGTCCTCGCTACCGGAGCCGCTATGGGTACCATGTTGAGTACAGCCTCTATGGCCATGGCTGAAGTTGACATCCAACCAATTACCACTGGTAAGGGATATGCAAATAATTTTGGTACTATGTTCAGTTCTATCTTGAATGTAGTTATGCTCGTTGCAGCCCTCTTAGTTTTCGCCTACATGATTTGGGGAGGCATCGAATGGATTACTTCAGGCGGAGATAAAACCAAAGCAGAAAGCGCTAGAAACAAACTCACTTCCGCTGTAATTGGCTTGGTAATTGTAGCTGCTTCTTACGCTATAGTTACTCTAGTTGTCCAATTCTTAGGATTTGGTGACTTCAATGACGTTTTCAATAATGTCGGCGACATCAATAATCCAAATAAATAATCATTATTTTATGGAAAATATAAAAAACCCGCTTTTAAAGCGGGTTTTTTAAATATATAATCTAGAAATAAATGCAAATCGTCAAACAAGCCTACGCACAAACCCAAGCCTGGTCAGACATTAGTGAAGGATGTGTTAATAATGGCACAGCAACCATACAGGGAATTGGATGTATGTTGGCCAATGTTTTTTCAATTGCACTGACTGCTCTCGGTATTGCTGGCTTCATAATGATTATCTACGCAGCCTTTAACATGATGATCATGGGTGGCAATAGTCAGGCTACAGAAAAATCTAAAAATACAATTACCATGGCAGTTGTTGGTATTATTTTAGCTCTGTCCTCATTTATTATCGTTAATTTGATTTCCGATTTTACCGGTCTTGAAGTTATTAAAAACTTCACCATCCCTGGATCAGCTAAAAACTGGTAATAATTTCTGAAGAATAAATTGCTTGACTATTTCCCAAATCTTCTTTGTCTCTGAGCATAGTCTTCTAGTGCTTTGGCAAATTCTTTTTCATCAAAGTCCGGCATAAGAACATCAGTAAAATACAATTCTGTATAAACCGTCTGCCAAGTTAAAAATCCAGAAAGTCTTTTTTCCCCACCGGGACGAATCAAAAAATCTGGATCTGGAATATCAATTACTCTTTTAGTATCTAAAAAATTCTCGAAATCTTCACCACCAAGCTTAACTGCTCTTTTAATATCATCTCTACCACCATAATTTAAGGCAAAAGTCACTATTAGCTTATTGTTTTCTTTAGTTTCTTCCACCCAGAATTCCACGCCTTTTCTAATATCATCTGGAAAACGATTCAAATCCCCTATTACAGCCACTCTAACTCCTTTTTTATGTAGTCTTTTGGCACTAGTAGAGAAGGTTTCACGAAAAAGAGCCATAATTCCATCTAATTCATCTTTTGGTCTTTGCCAATTTTCTGTACTAAAAGCCCAAAGAGTTAAATATTCTATTCCCTCGGCAATAGCAAAATCTGCCAGGCGCTCAATCATTTCCTCAGCAACTTTGCGATGACCTTTGATTATGGACAAACCCTGTTGGCGAGCCCAGCGACGATTACCGTCCATAATAATAGCTACATGTTTGGGAACTAAGCTTTTTGTTTCTGTCATTTTATGAGCATCCGATCAATTTTTTTAATAATTTCTGAGCTATCTAAAAATAGATTAAGCCAAGGAGTTATTTTTTTCTCCCCTACTTTTTTAAGTTTGAGATCATTCCAATCAATCCAACTAGTGGCAACCACTTCTTTTGGATTTAGTGAAATTTCCAAATTAGAAATCAGCTTTTCATCTAAAACTGAAACGAAAATATGATCAATTTCATTTTCACAAAAACCATTTTCGCAAGGAATTTGATAATCAAAAATCATTGTTTTTTCTAGTGGCCATTCCTCTTGCCATCTAATTCCAAGCTCTTCAAAAACCCTTCTTTTCAAACAAGTTAAATGATTTTCTCCTGGTAATAAATTTGCACAGATTGTATTGGCCCACTCTAAAGCACCAACAATTTTTTCATTGCTACGTTGTTGAATTAATAGTTCAAATTCGCCATTTCTTTTTTTATGAAACAAAAATAAAGAAATAGCCTGATGCTTCTTTCCTTCTCCCCTATGAGCATCCAAGAGATCGGTTTGCCCAATTATTTCATCTTGATCATTAACTAAATTAACCTGTCGCATATTTGGAAGCTATTCTACCTTAGGCTCATGAGGAATGCTATAATTGCCAGATCGAACTATGCTAGATAAACAATACCAAGCCAAAGATCATGAAGCCAAAATCTACAAGATGTGGCTCGATCATGATTGCTTCAGCCCCGACAGCGAAATTAGCCAAAATCTAAACAAAAAATCAAAAAAAGCTAACGAGAGTTTTTCAATTATCATGCCTCCTCCTAATGCCAATGACCCTCTACACGTCGGTCACGCCATGTTCGTCACTCTTGAGGACATTATGATTCGTTTTGCGCGCATGCAAGGTAAGGACACTGTTTGGATTCCTGGCACTGACCATGCAGGCATTGAAACTCAATTTGTTTTCGAGAAAAAACTCAAAAAAGAAGGCAAAAGTCGCTTTAATTTTGATCGCGAAACTCTTTTTAAAATGATCTGGGACTATGTGAGTGAAAATTCCGCCGTTGCAGTTGATCAAATCAAACAATTAGGCGCCAGCGCTGACTGGAGTCGCTATAAATTTACCCTCGATAAAGACATTGTCGAAACTGTAACTGAAACTTTTATTAAAATGAATCAAGACGGTTTAGTTTATCGAGCCAATCGCTTGGTAAATTTTTGTCCAAAATGTGGCACTGCTTTTAGTAATTTAGAAGTTGATCACAAAGAACAAGACACTTCGCTTTATTACATTAAGTATGGCCCTTTCACTTTGGCGACCACTAGACCAGAAACTAAATTTGGCGACACTGGCTTAGCTGTTCATCCAGACGACAAGCGCTACCAAAAATATATTGGTCAAGAAATTGAAGTTGAAGGCTTAAATGGTAATTTCAAATTAAAAGTAATCGCTGACGATTTTGTCGATCCAAAATTCGGGACAGGCGTAGTTAAAATTACACCTTATCACGACTTTAATGATTTTGCTGCCTGGCAAAGACATAAAGATGAATTGCCAGAGCCAATACAGATTGTAGATTTTGAAGGTCGCTTAACGGCTACCGCTGGCAAATATGCTGGGCTTAAAATTGCTATTGCTAGAGAACAAGTAATCAAAGATCTAGAGGAAAAAGGCTTACTCGTCAAAATAGATAAAAATTATCACAATAATCTGAGTGTTTGTTATCGCTGCGGTAATCCTATTGAACCGCTTCCTCTGCCTCAGTTTTATATTAAAGTAAAAAGTCTAACCAATTCGGTAATTAAGAAAATCGATCAAGGAGAAATCAAAGTTTTTGGCGCAGGTCATGATAAAATTTTGCGTCATTGGCTAGAAACCCTCGAAGATTGGAATATTAGCCGACAAATTGTTTGGGGCATTCGCCTACCCATCTGGTATGAAATTGACAAAAATCTAGATGCTCAAATCACTTTTATTGATCAAGAAAAGAATCGCGTTTCTGGAAAACTAGCAGATTTGCTCAAGGAAAACTCAATTGAAGAAATTAGAGCTGGACTGCAAAACATTAGCGCCAGAATCGAAGCAAATTATTTGATTAGCCAAGAGAATCCTGGAGAAAGATACCTTCAAGAAACCGACACTTTTGACACTTGGTTTTCTTCTAGCCAGTGGCCTTTTGTCACTTTGATAAATAATAAACCAGGCGATTTCGAACGATTCTACCCCACTAACACCATGGAAACTGCTTATGATATCTTGATGTTTTGGGTAATGAGAATGCTCATGATGGGTATCTATAAAACTGGTCAAACTCCTTTTAAAAACATCTACCTCCACGGGCTGATTAGAGACGCCAAAGGGCTAAAGATGAGTAAAAGTAAGGGCAATGTAGTCAATCCTATGGAAATCAGTGAAAAATATGGCACTGACGCGCTCAGAATGGCACTTGTGATTCGTTCCTCCGCTGGACTAGACAAATCAGTGGGCGATGCAGATTTTAAAGCTGGCAGAAATCTTAGTAATAAGCTCTGGAATGCCAGTCGCTTTATTCTAATTACTAGAGAAGAAAATCAAGTAAATCAGCCGATTAACTGTGCCCATGATCAAGTTTTTAAAGAAAAACTAAAACAAATTACTAAAGACGTCACTAAAAATCTAGAATCATTTCAACTCGGTGTAGCTGCTGATACACTTTACAATGAATTTTGGCATTGGTTTTGCGATCAATGCATAGAAGAATCAAAAAAAGGATTGATAAATCAAGATTTAATGTTAGATGGACTAAAAACTTTCCTGAAACTCCTTCACCCATTTATTCCTTTTGTTACTGAAGCTATCTGGCAAGAGCTAGCTAAGGAAAACTTAGTTGAAGATAAAATCCTAACTAGCAGTGCTTGGCCAGAATAGGCTATAATTTTCTCGTGCTAGATAACTTTCTATTTTATTTAAAATTGACTTGGGTTTGTTTGAAGCTGGCCTTCAATTTATTTGTTTTTGCCCTGAATTTTTTACTCATAAAAATCAATGCAAAAAAACTATTAAATATTAGTCTGCTCTCTCTCATTATTCTTAGCATTGGCTTAAATCTTTTAATAATTAAGCAAAAAAATACCCCTCAAGTTGAGATCCAGCATGTAGAAATTTTCGAAAAAACCGGACTAGAGCTACCAAAAAGCCAGCTTGTGACCATGACTGAAAATGAAGTTCTAATCGAGATAGAACAACTGCAAAAACTGGAAAGCTTAAATATAAAAAGCCTGGGCCTTTTACTTAATTTAAGTCAATTAAATAAAGCCCTTGATCAAGATCAACCCACTAAAGAATATTTTAAGCAAGCTAAACAAATTGCTCCTCAGATCAATTACTTAGAAAAAAATTAAGCTTCTGAAGGTTTTTCGGCTGGAGTTTCGGCCTTATCCTCTTCTCCCTCCTCTTTCTTCTCACCAGCTAATTCTGGCTCAACTAATTCTTCACTCACTTCTTCTATAATCTCCTCAGCTTTTTCTTGAACGATGGCAATAGCGATATCTTCAGCTACTTCGTCTTCTCCTAAAATTATGGTTACTTTGCTTGAATCAAATTCCAAAGAATCTAGAGAAATTTTATCTCCAATAGCTTTGAGTTGACCCTGGTCAACCTCAAATTTCTCTGGCAAATCGGTTGGAAGAGCTTCGACTTCAACGCTGTCTTTGGCTAAAACCAAAACACCATTTTCAACATCAAATTCTCCAACTAGCTCGATAGCAATATCAGCTCTAATTTTTTCGGCAAGATTAATTTTTCTAAAAACCACGTGAAGAATATTCTTACCATAAACATCATGTTGAACTTCATCTATTAAGACTGGAAGTTCTTTTTTATCATCAGCAATTTGTAAATAAATAACTGCGTTGTCATTAAGATGACGACTTAATTTTACAAAAGTAAGATTATCTAATTCCAAAGCAACAGAGTCTTTCCCTGCCTGATACATATTAGCTGGGATAATGCCCTCTTTGCGCAATTGATTGGTTTTTTTATTTTGCCTTTTTGAGGCGTTTAATTTAATTTTTTCCATATTTTTATCTGGAGCCTTTCTGCTTTACAGGCAATCATTCTATCATACGCTTGCTCGACTTAAAAGCTTAAGGCAACTTTAATAACAAAGTGTATCAAACTAAAAAGTTTTTTGTAACCTTGAAAAGATAAAAAATGCCGATGATATAAACTAAACATCTTAGGCATCAAATAAAACACGTGGAAATTACTCACTAAAATTAATGGCAAAAAGAAAGTGATCTAAGTTGGCATTGTTGAAATGAATAACTTTATCTTGATAGCTAGCCTGAGGAGCAATTAATTGAGGTTTGAACTTTTCATCAAAAACAATATTATAGCTAGTCTTTTTATCAAAAAGTCCGGCTTGTTTTTGATCAAAGAAAACATAAGAAAAAGGAGCCTTTACTTGATTGGGAACTAAATAAATAATCGTGAACTCCAACTTGCTTTCTTTGGGAATTTCTAGAAGAATGGCGATTTCTCTACCATCTTCTCCATCTATTATTTTAATGCGTGACCCATCTATTTTTTGACCATTTATTTCAATTTTTTCCAAACTAGCTTGAGAGTTGAGATAAAACTTTAAGTAATCTCGATAAGTCCCTAGAGGCCAAGTATCACTTTTGGCTAAATTTTCGAAAGTGATTTTACGTTTATGACGAATAAATTGCTCACTGATTCCAAGATTATGTTCAATTGTTTCCTTAATATATGGATTCACTTTGTTTATCCCCACATTATTTTCCACCTGAAAAATAAAGTCCAATAAACAATTATCCTGTTTAAACTCTGCTGGGCAAACAAGTTCCACTTTTTTTCCACTCCACGAGTTGGCTTCAATGGCTTTCTGCAAGTTTTGGTCAGCGCTTTGTATCAAAATTTCTCGCTCACCTAGTTGGCTAATAGCAACCTTTTCAAAAAGCATTAATTGTTCTTTATTCAGACTAAAAACCTTTTCGAATAAAGCGCTAACAAATTGCCAATTAAATTTTTTATCACTAATAGACTTATAATCTGAAGAAGCAGTTTTTTCCTGATTCTCCAAATAATTAGCCCCATTAACTGAAACATTATTTGCCAACTCTACTCCACTTAGAGAATCCAATAATTTAATAATTGTTTTGCTGTTTATTGCTAAAACTAAATCCACCTGTGAACCACTAACTTGCTCAGCAAACCACTTAATCTCTTGGCTACTCTTTGAGAAATCTACTTGCCAATTGCTGTCGCGCAAATAAAGAATATTTTCTCCCAATAAATCTTTAATTTCCTGACTCGAATCTTTATGTCCGTAGGTTCTCATATCTAAATCATTTACATCAAGAATTTGTTTGTCTATTAAAGAAGCATTTTCAAAGCTCAGAATAGCAAGCTCAGTTAAAAATCCGCCCGTAGATCTTAGTTCATTGCTGTCCTGGAATAAAACTAATACGTTGACTCTTCCCTCCTGTAGAATGAATTCTTTAAACGGAGTTAAAAATCGCTGAACCTGAATGGAATCCCTCAAAGCTGCCTTATTTCCCTCAAGAATATTTTGCCAGACTTTTTTCTCTTCCCCTTGATATAGATCTAAATTTAGAGCCATTAAATAGGCGTTAAATTCTTTTTGAGCGACAATTTTTTTATCAATTGAGTTGGTTAAATCTTCATAAGATTGTTCCAACTTAACTCCCCCATCAAGAGTTTTTTTATATAAATCATAGCTAGACTCTTCGTATTTCAGCTGAGTTTCTGAAAGAGCTGAGAGGACATCTGCTAGTTTTTTTATATCTAATGCCTCACTAAGGCTTTCTTCAGATGAAACTTTTTGATATTGAGCAAGCTGAAACTTAAAAAGACCATAAATAACTGATTTATCAATCTTTTCTATATTATTTCCGCCATTTTTAATTACGTTGTAGAGTTGGTTTTGCAAGGTTTTTTGACTTAAATTGAAAAGAGAGAATAGGAGTAAAAAAATAAAACTAAGGCTAAAACCAATGCTGCCAAGCCAAAAAAGGAATTTTCTTTTTTTGCTTTTTTTAATAATTTTTTTACCTTGAACAATATTTTCTTCTTGGCGCTTAGATTTATCAAAACCTCTTTGAGTAGAGAAGATCTCTTCAATTCTATTGCCAAGTTCCGAATCAAAAGCCTGGCTCTCATGCCCTTCTGTTGGTTCTTTATCGGTCTCTTTAATTAATTCCCAAGCATTGTCTACTTCAGCTTTCTGAAGCTTTTTTTGAACCTTATTTTTCTTATTTTGGCGAATTCTCTGCAATCTACTTATTTCCAAAGCCTTCTTTAGCTCTAACTCCGTAGGAGCAATTGAATCTAGCTCTTCATCGTGATCAATAAGACCTCTGATTTTTTGATCAATTAGTTTTTCAATTTGGCTCTTAGCGTTATTTACAAAACTAAATTCTTGAAAAAGTGGTTGCTTTTGCTCAGTAGCAATTAATTTAACCACCGCAAGCTTTTTTTGAAAATATTGCTCATAGAGATAGCTTATTTTTTTAACCAACCAATCAGAAGAAATAGCACGACCTTTTATTATAAACTTAGCCTGGTTATGTGGCTTAATTAAATATTCTTTAATTAAATCAAAGAAACTCACCTCATCTTGAAGATAGAGCTTATTTTGTAAATCAAATAAATAATTCTGTTTCACTGCGGAAAAAAATAAGAGTAGGGGATAATCAATTTTTTTTGAATCAAGCAGAATATCTTGGCCTAAAAAGATTAGGCTTTCTTTAAATCTTGATGAAAAATTCTCCAGAAAAGACTGTTGATTCTTTAAAAAATTTAGATATGAAGAATTGAAGTCTTCAAGAATCTCTAAAGAGCTGCTAATGGAAGAGATTAGAACTAGAGGAATCTTTTCTTTTTGATTCTCACTCAGTAAATCGAAAAACTCAAAAGTTCTCTCATATATTTCTCTAGAATTAGACTTGAAACCATAAATAAAGATTATTTTATAAATTCGTTTTTTTCGTTTAGCAATTTGCTCATATTTTAGAAAAAAATCCTGATCTAAATTAATCAATTCAGCATCTAAAGAACTCGACTTAAAAAACTCCAAAATTAAATTTGGAATTAAAAGACCAGGCTCAGAAAGGAGTAAAATAACTGGCTTATCGTCTTCTAAAGAATAGAACATTTAAAACCATTCTAGAACAAAAAAGAGAGGCGAACAAAACCTATTAAATTTGAGCCACATCCATGGCTTGATTAGCCAACATATCAGCAACTTTATTTTCAGCCCTAGGGATATGTTTAATTTCACAAGTAGAATGGGGAAGTGAGCTTAAAAGTTTCCAGTTTTTCTCTGCTAAAGCGCGCAAACGATCTTCTTTAATTTGCCAATTCTTATTCATTTGCTCAACTACTAGTTTTGAATCTAATTTAAAAACCAAAGCAGTTGGTTTTTTTAATTCTTTTTTTAGATAATTTAAGGCTAAATTTAAAGCCAGATATTCTGATTCGTTGTTGGTTTTTATGCCTAGAAATTTATGTTCTCTATAGATTTCTTGACCGGAACCATCCGTAATATAAACACCAATGCCTGCTGGACCAGGATTGCCTCTTGAACCACCATCGGTGAAAACTATGATTTTTTCCTGCATATTTACCGCTTTATTAACGCAACCTCTGGAAAATTAAGCTTCCTTGAGTTTAATAACTAAAACTCGCTCTTCATCTCTGTCTTCAGAAACACTCTCAATTCCGCTAAGAGATTCATCTTCCGCTAAAACACTATGAACCAAAAAGCGCTCGTAAGAGTTTAAGCCGTACATTTCTTGAGCTTCTTTAGTTTCTAAAACTAATTGAGCCATACTTATTGCTTTTTCTTTTAGCCTATTTTCTAGAGCTGCGCGATATTCGTTAACATCTAACATTATTCTTTTGCCCACAAAATCATCTTTAAAAGATAATTTTGTTAAAAGCTCAAGAGCCTCCAATGTCTCACCATGATTACCAATTAGAAGAGCGACGTCTGAAGAAGGAACGGTTATGGCAATTTTCAAACGATCGTCTGTTTCTTCTAAAACAATCTCAAAGTCATCTTCTACTCCCAAATGTTTAATTAATTTTTCCAAATATTCTTGTATTTTCATTTCTTCTTTCTATTTTTTGTTTTTTTAGCTTTTGTTGCCTTTTTATTTCTTGGTTTTATAGGAGCGGTTCCACCATCAAGATTTTTTAAAACACTGGCTAAATCTCCGCTTTTTGATGGTTTTTGGAAAATACTTGCTTTTTTAAGGTTAATTTTCTTTGGAATTTCAGTAAGAGATTTTCCACTCGAAGTAGGCATATATTTACCTTTTAGGGGACCCGCACTAGCTACATATTTATTCCAGTAAATAGCTAGACCACCCCATCCAGAAACAAAATACTGAGTAACCATGGTAACTATTGTACCTGCAATCCAATAAAGAGCTAAGCCTGAAGGTAACTTTAGAGCAATTACCGCTGTCATTACTGGCATGAGAAAGATCATCTGCTGTTGCATTGTGGCAGCCATCTCGGCTACATCTTCTTCTTTTTTATTAGCGTCCTGGACTTTCTTCAACTTAGAATCGTTGGGAACAGCATCTTTGGTCTGAGTGGCTGGAGAGATCATTAGTGATAATAAAAATTGACTCACACCTGCAATTATTGGAAATAAATAGGTTTTATCTGGAGAGCCTAAATTTGTCCATAAAAAGCTCAGATTAAATGTATTATCTGGACTATTAAAAAGTTTAATAATGCTTTGATACAAAACAATTAAAAAGAAAAATTGAAGCAACTGAGGTAAACATCCTGCTAGAGGATTAACATTATAACTTTTATAAAGTTGAGCTTGGGCTAAAGCCATAGCTTGTTTATCGCCTTTATGTTTTTCCTTCAGCTTCTTTAATTCTGGCTGTAGTTCTTGAATTTTCTTGCCAGACTTGATACTTGGAAGAGTTAGAGGTAATAAGACCAACCGTATTAAAACTGTAAAAACAATAATTGTTATACCAATGCTACCGAAAATCGAATCTAAATAAATTAATATTGAAGAAAAAAAGTTGATAAAAATGCCCATTTGTTTTGTCCTATTATTTTAATGACGGCAATTTAAAACTCGCCACAAACCTTGTACTAATCCGACAATTGTACCATTTTTTTTAATTTGCGCAGTTGTATAGGCGCTACAACTTGGTTCTTGCCTGCACGATGGAGAATAACCAAATAAAGAAATAAATAATTGATGTTTAAATTCTCTTAAATAGCCGTAAAGGTTTTTCATTTTATTTTTTTAATTAAAGAAACAAAGTCTTTTTTCAAAAGAGATTTATCATTTGGAAATCTTCTCTTTAAAACTATAACTAAATCGATTTTATCAAAAATTGAAATTTCATTATTTAAAATATTTTCCTCAAGTAAAGAATACATAAAACGACGAATATAATTACGATGAGCTGCTTTATTAATTGCTGCTTTTGGAGTAAGACAAGAAGCTTGTAAAAAAGTTTCATTTCTTCTCAAATAAGCAATAAAAAAATCTGAAACAAAAATTTGAGAAGAGTCCTTCATAAAAATAGAAGAATTTTCCTCTAGAGAAAGATTTAGGCGATTTTTTTTAGATAACATTTAATATAAATTTTACCAGTGTTTGGCAACAGCTAGTTTTTTACGACCCTTAGCTCGGCGACGCTTGATGACAATTTGACCAGTTAGAGTACGCATTCTTTTTAAGAAACCATGCATTCTCATTCTTTTTTTCTTTTTAGGATTCCATGTTCTTTTCATAAGTTAGAGATTATATCATAAAAACAATCTGTTTACAGGCTAATTATTCACTCTAAAAGGCATTGCTATATAAAAATAATCTTTGGTTTTTTTATCTCTAAAAATCGCTGGTTTTAAGCTTTCATTCATTCCGAATTCTAAGAACTCTGGTTTTACTGCATTAATAAAATCAATTAAGTAGTTAACATTAAATGCAATTTCTCCAACCTCAGCAGATGAATTATTAATATTAATCTCCCCAGAGTAATCACCAAAAGAAGGGGATTGAGAAGTAACAAGCATTTTATCTTTTTCAACTTTAATCTTAACAATATTAGAAGCATCTCTTGAGAAAATAGCCGCTCTTTTCAGTTGAGTTAGAAATTCTTCACCATCAAACTCAATGCTTAAAATAAAACTAGGGGGAATAATTTTCTCATAAGGAGGATAGTCTCCTTCAATTAATCGAACATACATTTCTACGCCACTGATTTTAAATAGCAATTGTTTAAGTTCGTCAGAAACCAATAAATCAACATTTTCTACTTCAATTTGTTTAGCGATCCTATATAGCTCATTTAAAGCCTTAGCTGGAATCAGGATCGTCTTTTCCTGCTTAGAACCAATATCTTTTAATAAAAGATTACTTAAACGAAAGCCGTCGGTTGCAATAACTTCTAAGCCATCCTGTTTAAATTTTAATAAAATCGCTGTTAGTACTGGTCTACTTTGATCAGAGCTAGCACAAAAACCAACTAGGCTTTGGATTTTTTCTAAATCATTAAGACTTAGAGTGAAAGCATCGCCCTCAACAATTGGAAAATTTGGAAATTCATCGCTATTTTGGCAAGAAAGTTTGCTAACCGTTCTTCCTTGAGTGATTATTAAATTATTTTCCTTTAACTCTAGAGTAAGTTTGCCGCTTTCTAAAGAATTTATTAAACTTTTAAATAGTTCTCCAGAAACAATTAATTCTCCATCTTCTTCTGTTTCTACTATTAGCTCTGTTTTTATTCCTAAATATAAATCAGTAGCTGAAAGAGTTAACTTGTTTTCTTTAACTTGCAAAAGAATGGAAGAGAGCACAGCGATTTGAGGTTTACTAGGAATTACCTTTTGCAAATAATTTAGTGAGTTTTTTAGATTTTCTTGTAAAACATTTAGTTTCATAATTTCTTTTATTTAATTATATATACTTAGTAGTTGTAGTAGTAGGGCCTGTGTATAAGTTAATATTTTCGAGGTTTTTCATCTGGTTTACACAATCGATTTCTAGTTTAAAAAATGGCTTATTTTGTTAGTTATTTTGTTGAAGCCTGTGAATCTTTGTTTAAAAACTCCCGAGCTTTTACACAATCCTATAAGTTTTTTATATTTTTGTTAACAACGTTTCAACTCTTTTTCCACTGATTTTTCCACAAATGTTGAAAAACCTTTAATATTCTAGAATAAAAATTAATTTTTAAATGATATATCAATTAATTTGAGATAGCAATTAAAGACATTTTCATTGCCGAAACATCTTGCTGAACACCATGATCGACAATTAAATCTTGTTCTATTTTTTTAACAGCGTGAATTACACTACTATGATCTCTACCAGAAAACCATTGCCCAATTTCCTCGAGAGAAATCTGAAGCTCGTTTCTTAAAAGATACATAGCAATGTGTCTGGCTTTCACCAGTTCTTTACTGCGCCTTTTTCCGCGGACAGCACTCTGTTTCATTCTATAGTGATTAGCTACAGTTTTGATAATATCTTGAGGCTTTGCCTTGATTATCTTTTGCTGATTTTGACGAACCTCGGTTTGGAGAATCTTATCTATTAAAGCTGAGTCTATGCTTAAATTTTGGAGTTCAACTGCTGATCTGATTTTTTTAATAATACCCTCAATTCTTCTGGCACTGTCAACTTGTGAGGCAATTTTTTGCGCCAAATCGATGGGAATGTCTAATTTACTTGCCTGAGCTTTTAAAAGAAAAATAGCTGTTCTAAGTTCAAAAGTAGGCTGCTGAATATCAATCATCAATCCAGCCTCAAAACGAGACCTTAAACGATCTTCCAGAAGACTTATCTCCTGAGGAGGACGATCAGAAGTGAGAATAATTTGAGAGTTAATAGAGGTAAGCGCATTGAAAGTATGGAAAAACTCTTCTTGAACGGAGTTTTTACCAGCAATAAATTGAATGTCATCTAAAAGTAAGAGATTGGTTTTGCGATATTTATTTTTTAATTGTAGTGTGTTGTGGGTTTTAATAGCTTTAACAATCTCATTAGTAAACTGTTCTCCAGAGGCATAGATAATTTCCGCCTCAGGATTGTTTTCTAAAACGTGGTGAGCAACTGCGTGAATAAGGTGGGTTTTGCCAACTCCAACTCCACCATAAAGAAATAATGGGTTGTAGCTTGTTCCTGGGTTATTAGCCACAGCTGTTGCGGCGGCGTGAGCCATTTCATTGCTAGATGAAACAGCAAAGCTCTCGAAAGTATAATCTTGGCGCAGGCCAATTTGTTGAGCACGGACTTTCAATCGATCGAAAGTGTTATTGTTAATATTCGCTTGAGAAAAAAGCTCTTCAACAGTTGGGGATTGTCTAGTGTTTTGGTCGGCTGAAAAACCCTTGTTGTTGATTAGACTGCTTTTTATTTCTCCGTAATTTCTTGTATTTATTTTTTCATAATTATTTTGTTGGGTTGTTTCTTGGCTTTGAATGGCTTTTTTTTCAGTCTCTCTTTGTCCATTCTGTCTCAAGTCAGTAACTAAAAACTCTATTTCCAGTGGCTTATTGATGTATTTCTCTAAAGCAGACTTAATTTGTGAATATAGGTTTGTTTTTAAATTGGTGACGTGGAAAGCGGTCATGCAACTAATAGTAGCAATTGCTTTTTGATCATCCTCAATTTTAATTGAGGTGAGAGGACTGGGAACAATCCAGGTGTTAAAGAATGCAGGACTCAAGCTGGCTTCTAAATCCACTTTAGTCATTTGCCAGACTTGTTTAACTGTTTCAGAATCATAGTTTTGCTCTGACATTTCTTGTCTTTCTTTGGTTTGAAAACGCGTTGGGGCAGTAAATAAGCTATTTCAGTGCTTACTTATACACATTGTTTTCCACAGTTAGCAAGAGGCAATTTTTTCTTTTATTACTTAGGGGGCTGATAGTCGTTAATACTATAGGTGCCATGTTGATCTGGTTTCAATGCTTTTTCTTCTGTTTCTCCAAAAATAGTTTTAATTTTTGGGACGTTTCTCCCATCTCTTTCGCTTAATTCTTTGTCGGGATCAAATTTTAATTGATCATTTTTTAAAGCGGCTTCGGCATTTTGATTAGCATTTTTAAGCACATCCTCGCCAATTTTTATGTCCGGATTTTGCCATTTGGGTTGATTTTCTTGATTTCCAACTGTTTTATTCGCATTTTTAAAATCACTGCTATTTAAAAGGCGTTGCTTTTTTAGCTCTCTAATCTTTTGATAGCTCTCATAGCTTTCAGATCTAGGTTCACTGTTTCCAGTAACTGTTTTTTTTGCTTCTTTTTTTGCTCTTTCTTCTAAAATTTCTTCAGGATTAGTGGTGATTACTTGGTGTTCATCAGCAGAAGCAATTACTCGGAGCGCAACATGATTTTGGCCAGCGAAGAAAATACCCTCGCCAACATCGGAAGAAACTAGAAGCTGTCTTTCTCCTTCAGATAGATAAAAGGTTTGAGTCAAAATAGGAATTGAAGAAGTAGATTGCTTCATTAAGAACTGAATGGATGCGTTGGAAACAATAGCTTTGCCATAATCATTGCGTAAAAAATCTTCTACATCTTGAGTGATGGTAGTAATGCCAAGGTAGTATTTACGGGCTCTTTTAACCATGGAATAAACAAAAGCCGCGCTATCTGGATGCATCATAAAATACCAGGCCTCATCAATAACTAAAATGCGTCTCTTTAAATCCTTTTTAACTCTAGTCCAAATGAAGTCAAGAATAACGTACATGGCGATTGGACGCAGAGATTCTTCCATTTCTTTGACTGAAAAAACAGTGAATTGCGACTTAATGTCTACGTTTGAAGCCTGGCTAAAAATTCCGCGGAAGGAGCCAGTGATAAATTTTTCCAAACGAGCTGCTAGGTCATCGCTTTCATCTCGTTCCATACCAATCAGGGCTTTATATAAATCTTCCATAAGTGGAGGAGTATTTTTTTGAGTGGCTGGATCTGGGGTAATGCCTTTGGCTTTATAGGCAGCAATAATTGAGCGGTCGAGCAAGGCTTCCTGCTGCGGAGTCATTTCGCCGAGCATGACTTTTAAAAGACCATGAATCGACAGGATTTTTTGTCCCAGCTCGTTTTCTCCTTCTTCATAAACATTGGATAAATCGAAAGGATTAATTTTAGCATCTGAGCCAAAGGTAAAATTAATATATTCACCACCAACCATTTTACATAGTTCTTCGTATTCATGCTCTGGATCGAGAACAATGACTTCAGCATCAAACATTAATTGACGGAGAATCTCTAGCTTCACTGTGTAAGATTTACCTGCACCAGATTTAGCAAAAACAACCATGTTGGCATTTTCCATTTTGAAACGATCGAAAATCACCAGGGAATCGTTGTGTTCGTTGATGCCATAAACGATTCCGGTTTCCATGGTTAATTCTGAAGAAGTGAATGGAAAGGTAGTCGCCAAGGAAGTGGTATCCATGTTTCTAGTCACCTGCAAGCGATCGACGCCCATTGGTAGGGTAGTTTTAAATCCCTCGTCCATTTGCAAAGAGGATTTCTTCGAAACAATCATTAATGCGCCTAGAGTTCCCTGGATGCTTTTGGTAATTCTATCGAGTTCTTCTTTGTTATCTGCTTTTATCGTTACATAAAGCCCGAATTGAAAAAATCTTTCTGAACCAGCAGCTAGTTGTTCACGCATGCTTCTAGCATCACTTAGTTTAATTTCTGTATTAATGTTACTGATTTTTCCAGATCTAATGTCGGAAGTGATTTCAGCTTCCATTTCGGTAATTTTTCTCTTAAGATCGTCCAGAATATCACCAGTATCTGACGGAAAAACAAACATTGAGATATTGGCTTGATTTGGATAATTAATCAAAGGGGAAAGCCAGTTGGCTGGAACGGCACGAGGGTAACCAGCAATAAATAAAGTGCGAGTGTAAGTGGAATTAATCTTTTGATAAGTAAAATCAACCTCAATTGCTTCAGGAGCAATAATGTCTTGGATTGTGACGAGACCACGAGAAAATTCGCTTAATTTATCCTGCGTGTATTGATCGACATTCATTTTTCCCTGGTCTGCCGATTCGATGGTCTTTTTCTTAGCAAAAGGATTAAACATATTTATATTTTATATTTGTGCTTCTTCTGGCTCTGTCGGAGTAGATTCTGCTACTTGAGTTTGATTTTGAATTTGAGCTTCCTCGACGGCTATAGGTGATTCAATTACTGATTCAGCGGTCTCAAACTTATTTTGCAGAGGCTTAATTTCTTCAGCAAAGTCATTTGTTTCCTGAGCCACCGCTGTTTCTTGAGTTATTACTGGGATGGGTTCTAATGTTGGTTCTTGAGTAACGGTTTCAGAAATTGGATCAGCATTTATTAGACTAGGATCGAGATTGAGATCTAACTCTGGAGTCTGAGTTAGATCTGAAATCGGAGTTTGTTCTGGAACTGGAGTAGAAACTGGCGATGAAGCTTGTTCTAAAATTGGATCTGGAGTTGGAGGGACAATTGGCGGAGCCTGTACTTCTTGAACCTTGTTTTCTTGAAGAACTTGTTCTTCTGCAGGTGTTTTGCCACTTAAAATTTCTTCTGGACTAAAAATTGGTTCTTCATGGGGAGCAACTACTGGAGTGGTTTCTTGAATTGGAGTTGGTGCCTGTATCTTTAGCTCAGTTTCTTGAACAACTGAAGCTTCTGGCACTGGAGGTGCTACGGGAGCAACATTCTCCACAGCTGGATTTTCCAAAATTACTTCCGTTGGAGTAACTGGTGCAGGAGGCCTACTATTATCTGCGGGATTAATTGGTAGTGGTTGTGCTTGGGTGCTTGGATCATTTACTTGCATAATTTTCCTTCCAAAACTCGCTCTAACTAGAGGAGTGGTGTAATTTTCATTACTGCTAATTTCTTGACCCTCAGCAGCCTCAGGGTTGTAATTAATATAGAAGTTTTGAATAATTTCTTGAGTGTTTAATTGTCTGACGTAAAGCCCCAGGCGACCAAATTGAGAAGTTAAATGATCTCGTCTTGGCCCAAGTAGATTTACAGCTTTTTCTAAAATGACGCTTTTTTCAACAGTGTTGATATCAAAAGCAGTTTTGCCTGGTAAAACACTAGTTGCTGTAAACAAGCCCATCTCCGCAGGGCTAGCAGGAATAGTTACAAAGAAGTTTTTTTGTAAAACATTTCTTTCTTTGATTAAAGCTGCCACAAAATCTCGATATTTTTTAATGAGAGTTGCCTTGCGATCCGTGCTAGCTTTTGAAATTCTTTCGTCAAGTAAGCGTAAATATTTAGTTACATCTTTAGTTTGAGATTGAATGCTGATCTGGATTGGATAATTAAGCGAGTTGAGCAGAGAACCATAGGTAAAAATAATGGCGTCTTGTTCTTGCTCAGCTAAAAGACTGAAATTCATGGTTCCCACTTGAAGGATCATCGATGCAGTGCCATCTTTTAAAAGAACCATGTCGTTGACAATGTCATAGACATCAAGAAATTCTTGAGTGGTGGAACTAATTACTTTGTCGCTCATGAGCTAGCAATAGTTTACTAAATTTTATGCTTTGATTACAAGGGGATCGAGAATTTGTCCAGTGAGTTCTACTTGCAAAATTGGAAATTTTTGATCGTTTTTTTCAGCTATTACTTGATAAGATCCATTTTTTAGTGGATTGTTAGCAACAAAATTGCCATCCTCATCACTTTTGATGACTCTAAGACTTTCGCCACTTTGATCTTTTATTTCAATAATTACTTCTGACTCTTTTTGTCCATTCTGACCAATTACTGAGCCAAAAATTTGGTTGGTTGAATATTTTTTATTATCAAGTTCCTCTTGAGGAGCTTTCAGATCTCTAACTCTTGTTTGCAGGTTTGGTTTTTCTTGTTTTTTGACTTCAATTTTAATCTGATCTTGATCAACTTTTACATCATTAAACTGATTGAGTAAGGCACTGATCTTTTGATTTTCTCCGGCGTCAAATTCATCAACCTTTTCCGCTTCAGGAATACTTTTAATGTATTCATTAATACGTTGTTTACGAGCTGGGTTTAAATTAACGTTGGGTGCGAAAAAATCACTTTGAACACTACTAATTTTATAATTGAAAAAATCTGGAATTTTACTAGCTTTTTTCCAAAAAAACTTTGTAGGCTTATAGATGTTTTTGAAAAAAGTTTGGATCCAGTGATCTAGAGGCCTTTCTTCAATTGGTACAAAAGCTAAAGCTGCTCCCAAACCAACCGTAAAGAAAATTAGTGGCCATTTAACAATAGCGATTAAATTTGTTTTAAAAATAATAAAAGCCAAGACTGCAGCTACAGCCACTTCTGCAAATTGCTTAAGCGTCATGCTGCCAATAAGATGAAACTTATAGTTGGTGATATCCTGTGGGATTGGGTGCTGTTTCATTTGTTTAATTCATTTTAGCAGAAAGACTGATGACTTGTTTAGTTTAGAACTTATTCCTGAACGGCACTGGCTACAGCTGGTGTAATAATTTCTGCCTGGATATTAATACCTGCAGAATTAGTTAGTTTTGCCTTGAATTTATAAAAAGGATAAGCTAACTTCAGATTTTCATCAAAACGATAGTCAATGGAAACGCTTTGTAAATCTGCTTCATTAATCCAGTTTAAGTCGATCGCATCGACAATTTGACTTTGAGCGTCAATTATAGATACTTTTTCATTTTTAATATTTTTAATTGCTTGGTCAATGCTAATCGAAGGCATTTCTTTTACCACTTCAAACATATAAAAAACATCTTTAAAAACTATTCTTTCAATTTCGTAGTTATTGTTTATTTTGCAAAAAAATGGATAGTTGCTTTCACTTTGATAAAAAACAGGGTAGCCGTCTAGTTCATAAGTGAGGGGAATCTGTAAATATAAGGCTTCTTCTGGCTCAGATTTTTCTTGCTGTAATTTGCCATCAAGATAACTAATTTCATCTTCTTGGGCGACTAAAGACAAATTAATGTTGTATTTGGAGTAAAAATCAAAGCATGTCGTTATGGCTTCATCAGTAATAATGGTAACTTTATTATCAATTTTTGCTGGATTTAAATCAAAAGACCACCTGTTTTCATAAGAATTCTTGATTAAAGTGTAATTTTCCCTGGTCCAATAATTATTTAGTTTTTCTCCTTGTTCCAATTGGTAGTCTTTAATGATTTTGTCTGCAAGTTCATTAATTAAGCTGACGCTTGAAGTTGGCTGATAAAGCTTAAATTTTTCTGGAACGATAATTTCTCTTCCAGTGAAGCTGACTTTTTTAAAAGTACTTTGAGTGTCATTGTAATTACTGGTAACAAAATCAGTTTGTGAAACCTTTTCTTTTTGAGGAGTAATGGCTATTAGAATTGCCGAAATAAGCAAAGAAACAATCACAAAGATTATTAGTATAGGAATTATTTTAATTTCTTTTTTTTGTTCTTTATTCATAGCAAGTGCTTACTCCATCGTTTAAAACAGGTGGATAATTTCCTTTATCTGTTTCTGGCACAAGAGTTTCAAGAATCGAGAAATTTCTTGAGCTTGGGTGATAAAATTGCCCTTCAAAGTCTATCTCATAGTGTAAATGGACTCCAGTTGAATTGCCACGAGTTCCCATTGGGCCGAGTAAAAATCCTTCGTCTACAACCATACATGTTTCTGCTTGTGGGAGCTGAGAGTTCGGTTGTTCGAAATGAGCAAACAGCAGTTTTTGGCTACTGCCAGAACCATCAAAAGTTAAGGTAAAGTAGCAGCCGTAGCCAGTATCGCTACATCCTTTAAAACAAAGATCTCCTGGGAAAGGTACGTAAACGTTGGGATGACCACCACTACCGCCAATGTCGTAAGCATCTGAATATCCACCAGAAAGAGGTGGTCTATGAGAAGCATCAGCGTCTGGAGTTCCAACTCCAAATGGTAGCTGGGTTAAGATACCATTGGTTGGCCAGCAGCCTGCTCCAGCACTACAATCTCCAAGGCAGACTCTCGAAGCCGTAATCATGTTATCCATTCCAGACATAAATCCATTTTGATAATAAAAATTAGCCTCAATAGTATTAATTATGGCGGTGTGATTATAGCCAGTGCCGAGATCTTCTAGAGAATAAGTAAAAGTTAGTTCGCTGCCTGGAGGAATAATGATATTGTCTTGAGTTTCCGCAGGATTTGTATCATTAGTTGTTTCGCTTCCCGGAGTGGGAGTAGGGGTAATGTTAATGTTTTCACTAGTTAGACCACCTTGCTCTTTAATAATTTCTTTAAAATAATCAAATTCCAGATTCTTTTCATTTTCAATTGATGGAGCTGAGGCACCAGCTTCTTCCCAACCTTTTTTACTTTGTTTAAACTTAATTTTATCTTGGAGATCAGTGATTTGAATGGTAAAGTCCTCTTTTGGCTTAATGGTAATAGTGTACTCAATAGTAACTGGAAAAGAAGGGTTTTCACATTTTGTGTCGTTACTTTCTGGATTTGGACAGCCACTCTTAATTTTGGCAGTTTTGCTAATTTCAGCATATTTAGAAGTTTTTTCAACAGAGTTAGCAAAATCAGTTTCATTTTTTGGAAAATCAGTTAGAAAAGCAGAATTTAGACTAGTTTGATACATAAAAACTAAAAGTGCGGTGCCGGTAAAAGTAGCAATGACCGCTTGTCCAGCAGTAATCATAGCTGGGGAAAGTTGAGTAGCGAGAGTGTTTCCGGGAGCAGATAGTTGTCCAATGCTGTTCTGTTTTACGATCGCTTGATTACTAATACTAGCTTTTTCACCAGCGATTCCACTGACCCCATTTCCTATTTGACCAACAACCTTTTGAGTTCCGGTAAAAAGATTTTTAATACCTGCTAAACCGTTTTTTAAAAAGTAATAAGTTGCTAGCGCTGCCAGCACTCCAGCAAGAAATCCACCAAGGGCAGCCAGGAGAGTAAAAGCTAAAAGTATAGGCCAGTACTTTTTAATAGACTCCAAAAATTTTTCTAAACCTTGCTCGATTATTTTTTCTTTTAGTTTTTTAATCCATGGAGCTGCTGTTTCGGCTGCTCTAAGAACTTCACCCCAGCCACCAGCCGCATCCAAGGCTACATAGAGACCCTCGCCAATTGCTTTAGTTGCTAATTTTTTGCCAGCTTGTCCAGCGGCACTATCCATGAGGCCTGTACCCTGATAATCACCTCCAGGGGCAAAAGCATTTTGCATCCATCCGCTACCATTTTGGTTAAAAGAACCAGCGCCAAAAGCCTCTGCAGCAGCCAATTCTGAAAAATCCATTGAATTTGACTGAGAATCGATTAGTTGATAGAAATTCTCAACGCTGTATTCTATTTGTGGCGATCCTGGTTGATAAAACTGAAGCCAAACAGCAAAAGTTTCTTGCTGTTCTGCTGCAGAAAGTTTATTAATTTCTTCTTTTAAATATTCTTTAATGAGCTTTTCTTGTTGTTCGCGAAAAGCCTTCATTTCCTCGCTTAATTTAGAGCCGTCTCTTTCAACTAGTTGGCTAGCAATTTCACTTCCGCCATAATTTAAATTAAACCTGGCTAATATTTCTAGTCTTTTTCGTTTTTCTGGATCTTTGGAAATTTCATCAAAGAGTCTTTGAGCTTCTTCTGGAGTATATTTTTCCAGCCCAAATTCTTGACTGAATTCACGCGTCCAAATGGCTCTCTTGCGTTTCCAATAAAAGATTATTAAATTAGCAATTTCTTCTTTGTGAGCATTAAACTGAGCTGCGTCTAAGTTATTGCCAAAAATATTTACAAATCTGTTGTAATCAAAGTTTCTAGGATCAGGAATGATATATTCTGGTGGGACACCCTGTTGAATCAAAACCTCGATGTAGGCTTTGCCTGAGACAATTGCTTGTCTGATTTTAAATTGATCTACTTCGCTGGCAATTCCACTAAGCTTTTCAAAAAAAACTTCATCCAGTCGTGATTCATTTTTAATAATATCGAGTTCAGATTCAATATTTCTAGCGAAATTTGGATCAATTCCAGCCTGCTCAGAAGCTTCTTCTATAATCTCCTCAGCTTTTTTGCTATCAAGTTCTGCTTTTTCTTCTTGGTTTTGTTTAATTTTTTCAACTTTATCTGTCGCGGTAGTGATCTCGCGAATAGCGCCGTTTAATAAGTTGAGACCTCGAGGATCCATCAGCAAGCTAAGTGAAGCTTGGTTACTAAAACTAATTCTTTGGGCTGGATTTTTGATTAGATCCTCAAGAGTGAATTTTTCACTGAGAAGCAGATTTTCCACTTGCAAGAAAGCACGATCCATTAATTGCTTGCGTATTTCTAGTGGCAGCTGATCAAAAGTTATTCGAGTTCCTGGAGGAAAACCATACTTAGCTAAAGAAGCTTCATTAAAATATTTACTAAGGGCCTGATTAATAGTAATAATGGATAGCGATTGAAGATAAAGTTTAGACTGAGGATCAAGCTCGGAGATTTTGAGGGGAGGTTTATTTTTTTCAAGCTTCTTATCTATTTCATCATCCCCATCGCTATCAGAGCTATCTGGAGATTCATCTTTGGAGGTTTTGCCAGTAACTGTTTTAGGTATGCCTGCAGCTCCATCTTTAACGGTATCTTTTTCATCTTCCGGCTCTTCTTCTTCCTTGGTTGGTTTTAAATCAAGAATTACTTCTATTTTTTCAATGTGCTTGACAATTAGTTGCCTAATTGAAAAATCTTCCATTCTCTGAAGATCTTCTATACTAACCTTATCTTTGTCTGGATAAACCCCAATTAATTCAAACACACTCCCAAGTTTTCCCAATTCCGCAACAATATTTCGAGAATTTTCATTTGCAATAAAAACATCTGGAATTGGATGATAAAGTTGATCAACAAAATTAATCAAATCAGAAATAAAAAGGTGAGGTTCTTCAAAAGGATTCTCAAATTTATCAGAGATAATATCTAAGTAAGTGCTGAGGTCAAATTCTTCTCCGCTAAATCTATTTACACGAAATCCTCCAGAAACCTTGCTTTCTTTGTAAGATTTATTGTGAAAATCATAAATCCACAGCTTAATTAAACTTAGAATTCGAGCCACATCTTCACGGCTGAATTTACTAACGCCAGACAATTCCTTTAATGGAATTCTTTTTTCTGAACTTTGTTTACTATCTATTGCTGCCATCTATTTTTATTATAACTTGATAACAATTAGCTTGAAAGGGTGGGAAAAATAGTTTGCTTGCTTTGTATCTGCTTTATTTAATATAATTGAGACTGTTTTAAGAGTATTATTTTTATTCTTTTTTTATGATAAATTCAGAGGAAGCAAATTCCACTGGTCCAGCTGATAGTGAGGTCACTCAGAAAATTGCTGTGAAAATTGGTGCTGAAAGTCAATTGTCTTCTAAAGAGCAGCTAAATGAAAATAAATCATCAACTTTATTAAAAGAACTAAATAATTTGAAGATTGGTGATGCAAAAATAAACTTTCTTTTGGGTAATGGCAATGAAAATTGGAACACGATTGTCGGTTTTGGATCTGGCAAAGCAACTGAATTGGTAAATTCATTTCTATCAAAATTGGATCCAAATGAAAAAACTCCCCGCGAGCTGGCAAAACTAATAAAACTGCCAGTTAAAAGCTCTTTTCTTGCTTTTGGGTTTATTTCCGACCAAGTGAAAGAAACTGGAGATCCAAAATATATATCAGAAATTCTTAAAAAAGGGTTTGAACCTGGTGGAAAGGCTCTTTCTGCATTAATGCTTTCAACAATTTTATTTGAACAGGTTGCAGGTAAATTAAAATCAGAACAAAATGCAGAACTAATAGTAGATATCATGCAAGGACAGGCAGAATCTGCCAGTTTAAGCAGTCTTTTATTCTCTGGACTTATAAAATCTTTTAATAAAAACATTCTCAGTAGAATGGATAAAAAATCTAGCTTCAAACTATTGCATGAGATGGCATCCAGATTAAAAGACAAGAAATTAGACTTTCATTCTTTTCCAATTAATGACCTATTGTCCAAAGTTGATGCTAATGAAATAAAGCAATTCAACGCCAGTCAGATTTTGGCATTATCGAATTCCAGCATGTCTTTAGATCAAAAAGAATTGATTTTAAATAAATTCTTTGCTGGGGAGAGTAAAACGAGTATTTCTGGAAGATGGACTCCTGAAAATCAGCGCCAACTATTCAGAACTTTATTAAAAAGACACTTGAGTGAGTTTGGGAAAGTATTTTCTTTAAAAGAGAAAACAGAGTCTAGTCAAAAATTTGACTGGACTAATTTATTTTCTGGAGCGATGAGAGTGGCAGGAATGAGTGCTTCTTTAAGAAATGCTAGTTTGGGCAATTAATTAAACACATTTAGCCTTACTCTCAGGTTGAAAATGTTGCTAAAAAAAAATATAATGAGCAGGTATGACTGAAATAAATCGTTTTGCAGAAAAACATGAAAATGCAAAGGAGGCGCTTCTAGCTAAGCTTAGCGAAGTACTCGAGTCATATTTGGATGGAAAATATAGCATAGATGATGTTATTTCTGTTGTTAAGCGTGTTCTAGATGAAAAACTCAGCCCAGAAGAAAGTAGGGATGTTACAGATTTATTTAGTTTTTTAATTAGAGCTAAGAACCATGATGGGGAAATTCCTAAAGAAGATCAAAGAAGGTTTTTTGGTATGCTTGGATTTGTTCCTGTTTCTGGAGAAGTAGTTGATGATGAAGATACTGATGATAATGAGGATTCTACCGAAGCACCGGGAAATATATTAGATGAGGTTGCTGGTGGAAACGGCGGAAATGGTGGAGGAATTGATAATCCTGGAGGCAATCCAGAACAAGAGAATAATGAAGTTCCTGGTTTTGTTGTTAAGTTTTTTCAATTGGATGTTGTTAGGGGAAATTTATGGGAAAAAGATCAGGTTGCTGATTGGCAACCATATGATTATGTTAAAGCAATCATGTCTTATGTTGCCAGAGATTTAAAAAGCGAGGCTCATAAAGAATATCCAATGCAGGCAATTTGGCAAGAAGCGGTTACTAAGAAATATGTCATAGAGGGAGAACAACAAAAATTTTCATTGCACGAAGATATTCTACCGGCATTTCCCTCTAGAGAAATAAGAGATGAGGTTGAGTGGTTTTTTAATGCTTTAAATGCTATTGAAAAAGGCGCCGAGTCAATAGAGGATAAGAGAACTCAGGGCGATCCAGATAAATTTTTTAGTTATCTTAAGGAAGATGTTCCACAGCCATTTAGATGGGGTCATTTTTTTAGATCAAAAATAGAGTTGAATGGTCAGGAAGAAAAATTTACCACGATTGGTGCAAATTTGTCTTTTGGTGAATTAGCTCAAACAGCAGTCAGATATCTCTTAAGGAGAGTGGCTGATCCAGAACTTTCTGATCCAGATCATAATATGTTTGCACACAATGCTAGAAGAGGTGAAATATCAAAAGAAATGGGAAAGGATTTTGCTAATTTAATTCAAAGAATTAGTCCTGAATTGCGCGCAATAGATGGTGGTGATCAAGTAGAAGAAAATCGTAAGAAAGAAAAAGCAGAAATATTGGCATTTTTAGTTGTTAACTATTCTGTAAAATTTTTAGCGACTTTAGTTCCTTGGCCAATTAGTGACTTGGCTATTCTAAGATATGATTCTCTTATTCCAACGAAATTGTTTAGATTTGGAGCATCAGAAAGAAAATATCTAACAGAAGAAGAGCAGTCTGGTAAATTGAGCGTATATGACAGGGTATTTATTGCCAACTTTGGTAGATTGCTTAATAATGGTTTAATATCTCATGTTTTGAGAGCTAAATATGCTACTAAAGATGAAGTGGGGAACATTGTAGTTAAAGAAGAATTTGTTACTCTCTTGGAGTTGTTAATGCATCAGTGTTTAACCGTTGAAAAAGACAAAAACAATCTTACTCACGCAGATGGAGACATAGAGAGAAAAGAAGAAAACGGTTGGGATGAGAGACAAAGAATGCTTTTGGATAAATTTCCGCAATTAAATAAGGTTTATTTAAAACCATTGCCTGATTTAATTAATGAAAATATTCCCGCAAACATTGGTGGTTATTGGGATGGAATGATTGAGCACGCAAATGATATATGGAAATTAATCAAAACAGATTCTTTGCCAATGAAGAACTTATTAAGAGAAGTTTCTTCTAGAGGTATTTTTGAAGATTTTAAGACTAAGGTTCCAGCTGAAGAGTTAAAAAATAATTTAGCTAATATTTATAAACGAGCTGATTACTGGATGGGTGATTCTGTATTAAGAGATAAGGATGGAAATCGCTATGAGTTTGACAAGTCAGATGTTGAATCTGAAAATCTCGCAGATGCACAGAAAATGGACGAAGCAAATAGATTCATGAAAATAAGGGTTATAAAGAAGAGAGGTGATAAGGAGATTGGCACTTTTATCCTCATGAATTTTAGAGAGTCTTTTGTTCTAAGTCCAGATTGGAATGGAGATAATGATAAATTAAGAAAAGAACTTGAGGTTTCTAAAGAAGAAGTTAAATTTATGCAATTAGATCCAGAAAGATTGTATAAAGAACCAGGAGATCAATACACTCTTCTAAGAAAGTTAATTACTGAGAAATTTGTAATTGCCTCAATTAGGCATTACTTACAAGAAGAAACTAACAAGAATTATTTAAGTTATCAAGAAAGAGCCGCTTTGGTAGAGTTGCTATCCAGTCAGTTTGCCAATGAATTAACGGAAGCAAATCCATTAAAAGCAGCTTTTTCGAAAAGAAGACCAATGTTCTTTGGAGAATCATATCCAGTGGTTAGTACTGGTATCTGGACTAAGAATGAGGCCCTGAAATTAGTTTCTATCTTCCCAGAAGAACCTATTCTTTATGGGGCAAAATCAGCAGTCAAAGACAAGAAATAAATAGACTCCTTTAGTTAGCAAACAATTTTCAATTTTGAATAATCGAGTTTAAATAATGTCAGACAGTTCATCAATGTTTTTAATCGGTGTGGGTTTCGGTCTAGGTCCAGTCGCTTGAGTAACTGGGTTAATTGGTCTAGATGCTGTGTTAACCCTATTAACAACGTTATTAACATCAACGTTTTGACGATTTTTATTAGTAGTTGTAGAGGCCCCTTGTTCACTGACAATATCAACAGAAGCAGGATTTGGAGGTACAATTGTTCCACCATTATTGACAATTAATTTTTGTCCAAGATGTTCAATGCCGGACCTGCTTAGTCTGGCTCCAGCACTAACAGCGTCTTTTACACCAAAAGGCATTTTAACTGGTAATCCAACATCTCCGCCTTGCCATGCTCCTTGCAAGCCCTTGCCCATTGATCCAGCTAACTGCCCAAAGATTCCGCTATCAACGTGCATGGCTTTTTTAACTTCTTGCATGATTTCTGGAATGACGAGGAGTATGCCAATACCAAGAATGACTGGAATGATAGAAGCTTGTCCCTGCCCGACTAAGAATGGAGGCATGAAGCCACCACCGAAATTTGCATCGAGAGTTTCTCCCGTGCCTTGAAGATTGCGAATCGGGGCGGTTAGCATGCGTTGCACTAA